>Ga0157368_1000042_pt1 | contig 53369 bp, 59 predicted proteins | sample AttbisABBM3_FD_113146 | JGI IMG/M metagenome (GOLD analysis project Ga0157368, IMG submission 113146) | Fungus gardens microbial communities from leaf cutter ant in Botucatu, State of São Paulo, Brazil - Atta bisphaerica ABBM3 | ecosystem: Host-associated > Fungi > Mycelium > Unclassified ... | reverse complement strand
TATCAAGGGCAGTGTTATAAGACGAAAGTGTGGACAGACTTCAGGTAGGGTAGGGTTAGGACAGAAATAGGACAGTAGTATTATTATTAGTCTACAACGGGAAAAGAGCATGTGACCTGGAAGTCATGTGAGATGATGTCATACACCTAGAGCAGTCTAGAAGGGTCTACAAGACTAGAAGAGTCTAGACGATGATGTCAGAGAGCATGTACACTACATTGCTACCACATGTAGGACACATGGACATTAGGGCAGGATGCACAGTCTTGCACAGTCACTGCAGAGTAGACATGAGGTAGACACATTGTTGTAGCACGGACCACTTGTAATTTATATAAATAGGGTAGCAATGCAGCGAGGGCTCCTTGTCGAGTTCTCTTGTGAAATTCCCACTTGATATCCACTCTAAGAGATTTACTGCTTGTGTAATCATTTGTCTTTGTGATAAGTAGTTGCCACAACAGGCAGTCCTTGGCTTCAATACTTTGGCCACTCTAATTCTCTTTACACTAGAGCTACTAAAACTATTGTCAATCATGCTCCTATTAGCAAATATTGACTAAAATTCTTTTCTAGGGAAGAATTTGCTTGTCCATGTGGTTTGCACCCCATTGAATTTAGGTGACAAATAAGTATTCATAGAGATACAAGCATATCAGTGACATAACTAGTTGTTTTCTAAAATTAGCATGACAGCTGCTATGACAGATGACAGCTCCCATCAGGTATGAGTTTTGATCATGTGATAGTAACAGCTTGCACACAGACCATCACTCTTTTGTATATATACTTCTGTATCTGAGGATTAGACCTCAGACTTAACAATATCAATTTACATCAATTATTCCTGTTGATACTGCTCATCACCTATTATCATTATTTTCTCATACTAAACCTCTAAAACACCATTAAGTTCAAGTATCACAACTAGCGAGTAGCTTATTTATAATACAATTACTGGAATTCTAGAAGAGACTCTATTGGTCACTTTACCTTATTTCTTGAATACAACAGCAATCCCTTCTTCTTTGAAAAAGACAGTACTGTATCAACTTATATACAGTCTGTTTAGTTTTGTTGCCTTACTTTTTTTTCTTTTTTCTTTTTCTTTTTCTTTCTATTATTATATTTTCCTCATGTTGTTCTATCTCTATGTGCATAGTTACAAAATAACTACCATAGTCTACCCTCATGCTCCATATAATAAATTGTTGATTTAAAAAAAAACAAAACACATGGGATAAGGATTTCTGTTCCATTTCTGTTCATAGTTCACTGGAGCATCTCCCTTCTGATACTAACAATATAAAGGAATCTCTTTATTGCATGACAAAATACATTCACAATAAGAAAATTGAAAATAGCAAATCCAATGAGGTTACTAACCTTAAAGATATAGGTAAGGTGGCTTGGAATTTCAGCCATTTATGAGTCAGGATGGGATTTGCTCATTACTAATAACAATAACACTTCCTTTAGAAGTAAGCTTTTATCAAAGTTTACTTTGAAAATCAATGAAGTCAAGACTAACAAGAGTAAGAGCAGTAAGAATGTAAACAAGCCTACCACTTTCAACAGACTACCCCTTTCTATTCTAGCCAAATTGCCTAAGGAGGTTAATAAAATCTCAAAATATTTCAAAAGAAATAATCAAACAAATGAGGAAAAAAGCCAAAGAAAAACATATGCTCAAGTATTGACTTCTTTATACAATATTAGAGAAGTTTTAAAAATTAAAGAAACATTTCCTAATTTACAGATAAAAAAAATCAAAAATATTCAAAAAATTATCAATAGTGAAGGTAAACCTAAACCAAGAATTCATATGATGACAAAAGGGTTATTAAGAAAGCAAGTCATTATTCCAATGAGCAATGATAATAAGGCAAAGTTTATAGAAGACTTCAGTGCTCACATTACTAACATTAATAGAGTTGTTATGATTGACACCTCCTGTATACAGCATGGACTAGGGTCAAGGGTAATGACAACATGATCGGCTGCGCTGCAACTGTCTCAGTCAGCACCTCATATAGTAGGTGTTATGTCCTTACTTCTACCTTATGTATTATAACTCGTCTACATCATGTACTCTAAACACTTTCCTCATGGACTTCTCATATATATAGAGTAGATAATGTATTGTATCTTTACACTTTACCAATTGCATCTACTCTTATCCCTTTCTCAAGTCTTTGCCTAAGTTGCAACCTGAGCCAAGCCTAAGGTCATAACAAGAGTGTTCAAAAACATCAAATCTGAAGTCATAGTAGACTTTGTTTAAACTAATCAGGCAGGAATCATTATAGCTACTAATAAGGTTGCAGCTTCTCTTGATCTCCAAACTATTATATGAACTATATTGAGGCAGATAATGTTAAAGTTCCATATCTGTCTTAATCAAAATCATACCTAAATATTATAGGTATCTCTTACTTACTCAAAAATACTAACACCTTCTTAACAGCAGATGTGATTGAGTCAATTATCAAGAACAATCACATTTTCAACAATATTGCTATTACTTCTAGGCCAAGAGTCATCAAAGTTTTTCTGAAATTGAATATGGCCATTATTTGGCTAGACATCTAAAATGTCCAGAGCAGGAGTAAGGCAAAAGGCCTTATCAACAGATGCTTCAACATAGGAAGCTACATCACAACTATTCAAGAGGTGAACATGAATCCAGGAGTTCCTCAATGTAAGAATTGTTAGAAGTAGAGGCATACTACCTTTGTGTGCAGAATATAAGGATTAAAGTGTGTGAAATGTAATGGTCCTCATAAAACTGAACACCACCATTATTTTGCATGATATTGCAAAGCTAATTTTAAAGCTAACCCTCTGAGACTTGAAACTAAGCAGGGAAAACTGTGTTCTTACACATTCAAGTGCTCAAATTGCAAAGGTGACCATCAAACCAACTTGAACCAATATTCTTTTTAGAAGCATTACTTTAACAGAGAATAGCATTCAAAAATATTAAGAACTTCATGAAAGTAGAAGATAGTTGATTTGTTCAGTCATGAACAGTACTCAAGCATAATTATAAAAGAAATCTAAAAATCCCTATCTCTATTTTTTCTTTTGTTAACAATAGACTTTTTGTTGCTTAGAACAAACCTTTGGTAGTTTCAAATTCTCATCTTTTTTGTAGTTATCATATTATTTCTTCTCTCCTTGAGCAGTTCAGACTGATTGTGGAATATAGGAAAATAGAGGTGTTTTATTTCTCTAGATTGCATGGAGTCTTCAATTCTCTCTCTTTGGACCTTACATTATTAGGAGGTCCTATTCTTTAACCTAAGAATACATGGTGATATCTTAGGTTTATTTTTGACAGAAAGTTGATATTTTGACAACATATCAAATTTTACACTAATAAAGCCATATCAACTATCAAGTGCATGAAAATGCTTGAAAATTCATTAAGGGACCTCATTCCTACTCAGAAGTGACTTCTATATAGAAGTTGCATTTTATCTATTATTATATATAGCTTTCAATTGTAGTACTATAACAAGGTGCCATTATCATATTCCCTCAAAGAGCTTAGAAAAATGCAGAGAAGAGCAACTATATGGATATTAGAAGTTTTTCATACATCTTCTTTATTTGGTATTGAGACCATCACTGGTCTTATTCTGATTCATCTTTACTTACAAAAACTTAGTAATAGATTCCAGCTCAGAGTACATACTCTACCATCAAATCACATCATAAAGTCACTCCTAGAATCAAGATATATGAATGATAACAAAGTTCATTGACTATCGCTAGAAAGGCTTACTCTAAGACAACAACTGAATATCAAAGGTTCTATTGTGGACATGAATAATAGGATTAATAAAGTCTTTTCATCTTTTGATCTGTTTAATAGTAAATTCTCTCCTAGAGATAGGCTAATAGATATTTTTCCTAATTGTTTCTCTTTTCATTCTACAAACAGAAAAAGTGAAGATAGTATTAAAGCATATATATGCAAACTTGATGAAACTACCCTCTAAGCATCAGCAGATTCAAAATCTATAGTCATTGTATCAAATATGAGTATAAAGAATCAGGTTGCTACTTCAATAGCATATGTCCACATTCATAACAGTCTAGTCATCAAAACAGTCTATTATGCCATCAATGTCATATTTACTGAAGCTGAGCTCTTTGCCATTAGATACAGTATTAATCAAGCTACTCATCTGACCAACATCAATTGAATCATCATTATCACAGATTCTATCCATACCACTAAGAGAATCTTTGATTCATTGTCATACTCCTATCAAATTCAGGTATCATCAATTTCCAGCAAACTCAGGAAATTTTTCATTAAAGATCGTGATAATTCCATCAAATTCTGGAACTGTCCAAGTTGTTGTAAATAGACTCTTCATGATACAGTTGACAAAGAGATGAAGAAATTCAATCTTACTCCCAATTTCCCATGCAAGTCTTTATAGGATTTCAGCAGAAAAAACAAATGCAATGAAATTCTCAATAGTTGGAAGATGACTTTTCAAGCTTTGAATAGCAAGGGTCAACACTTTTTAGAGCTTCTCAATAAGGACTTAAAACCAATCAAGCTATCATACTCTAAAGGAGAACTGTGGCTCAAGTTCTTCAGACATTCTAATTTACTTTGCACTAGAGCCTTAAGAGCTATAGTTAATCATGCTCCCATAGATGAATACCAACTTAGATTCTTCCCCAAGGAAGAATTTAAGTGTCCATGTGGACTTTATCCTATCAAAACAAGACAACACATTCTTCACAAGTACAAAAGATACAACAACTACTGGAATCCAAAGAGGGATACAATAGCTCATTTTACTCTTTTCCTAGAGTTCAACAGTAGTGCTTTTTCCAAAGAAGAAAACATTACTTAGTCAATTTGCACTTCACTTTCTTTTAGTTAATTCCATTTTCTCATTTTTCCTTTTCCTTTTTCTTTTCTTTTCTCTTTTTGTGTCTCATGTTGTGTGCGTCTTAATGTATGTAGTTACAAAGTAGCTACCACAGCCTACCCTCACGCCCCACATAATAAATTGTTGATTTATTAAAAAAAAAAGTTGAGTCAACTTCTTGACATTCAGTAAGTGCATGGATATGTGAAGCATAAATAGATTAGCACCTTGCTGACTGAACGTGGATATTGGACCAATGGCTACAAGGTCTTGTGGCTCAAGAAGTCTAGTGTCAATCCATTACTATTTGAGATCAGGACCAGCTCGTCAATGATAATGCTTATGTATACCAATACAAAATCCTCATCAATATTATTCTGTCATGAGTACATTGGGAGAATTCTTTTTGGTTGCGTTAGCTAAGTGGGATTCGGAAGATTAGATCATCTAAAAATTAAACAGCTCGAAGTGAACCCAAAAAATTCCAAAATTGTTCTTATAGAGATCTCCTCTTGCCCAACGCGCACCCCCTCTTGCATCCATATCATCATCAATGGCAGAATCAAACCCAATACCAACACCAAATCAAAACCAGTCAACTGGTAAAGGTATCCTTCTCAAAGCAGATCCTATAGCCCAACAATTTCGTATGGAAGTCCAAGCATCCCTTTCTCAACGTATGATGGAGGGGAAAGGGAAACCGAAGATTGTGGGTATATTAGCTACGAGTTCAAGTCCAAGTAGGAATTATGCAGAGTTTACGAGGAAGCAGTGTGAGGAGTTGGGGTTTGAATTTGTATTGAAGAAGACGGGTGCCGGGATCTATACTGATGATGGTGATGATAGTAAGGAGGAAGCAGAGGGAAAAGACAGAGTCAATTTTAGTGAGGGAGAAGGAGTGGAAGAGGCGATTATTGAAGCCAACGAGGATGAGAGTGTGGATGGTGTTATGGTTTATTATCCAATTTTTGGAGCGCAACAGGTGAGATGAACACCTTCGATATTCTTCTTGGTCTCATGAAAGATTATAGGATCATTACCTGCAACAGGTCAAACTGTCTCTCTCTCCTTCTCTCTTTCCAGCTGATTACCAATTCATATAGATTGTTTCCCCGCTTAAAGATGTAGAAGGTCTACACTTCAAATTCCACTATAACCTTTACCACAAGTAAGAATGTCTATCTTGACCTTCATCCTGGTTTCACTCAACATCCACCAGTATTCGTTTTCTTGAACCCAAGTCGTTACTCAGAACAACACTTGCCTCTGCACCTCACGGCACACCAACTGACACTGATAATGGGGATCAACCACCTCCAGGCATGGTTAAATCTATCCTTCCATGCACACCACTTGCTATTGTGAAATGTTTGGAATATGTTGGTGTATATAATAAATTGTTGCCATATGGTGATAGAGCGTATGGAAGGACTATCACAGTCATCAATCGGTGCGGTGCATACTTTGATAGTCAGTTATTTATTAACTTTGGGTTGGGTCATAGGTCGGAAGTCGTTGGAAGACCATTGGCTGCATTGCTAGCTAATGATGGAGCGAGGGTGTTAAGTGTTGACATCGATTCTATTCAGGTTCGCGCGCGAAGTCGACTGGCATCAGCATTTATTCATCAATTCTTATCTAGGAATACACCAAACGTCCACATGCCACCCCCTCTGGCTCGTCACTATCTGCTGGTAATATGCCATTCGAGAGATACCACCCCCGGCACGTCGTACACCCTTGCCCACTTTCCCTACAAGAATGTTTGGCAATTTCCGACGTCGTCGTCTCCGCTGTTCCTGGTGCATCATATAAAGTCAAGACGGAATGGCTGAAAGACGGTTGCATTTGTTTAAATATTGCAGCTGACAAGAATTTCGAGAAGGACGTGAGAGATAAAGCTGCAATTTATATTCCGGCGGTGGGGAAGGTGACGATTTTGATGTTACTGAGGAATTTGTGAGTGCCTATTTGATTCCTTTTTCTTTTTTTTTGTCCGTTTACTGAGTGGTGGTGCAGACTGAGGCTGCAGGGATATAGAGCTGAGTGATTTTTGTTCGAGCTGTGGATGAAATACCTACGAGAATAGTTTAGACATGAGGCAAGGAAAAGACGATGCAAGTTTTAGTGTAGTGCAATTGGGGACAAGGAGAGAGAAACAACCCGCTCTGAAATATTAGTTCTGGGGAAGATATCAACAGGCAGGCGAGTGAATGTAAAAGAAAAGCAAAAAAAGATAGCAACAAACATGAGGTAAATGATGTCAATCTAAGTGAGTTTCTACTATGATTGGCGGACCTCGAGAAGGACCTCGGATAGGAGTGGAAGAACCGGAGGGTGGGAAGCTAGCAGAGGTAGGGGTTGCAATGTCGGACATGAAGCGTACCCGTTGCCGATGGAACTGCGGATTGATGACACGGTGAAAATAGAACTCGGAGAAACAATGTGGCGCGACTTACCTGCGGAAGTTTGGGTAGGAGAACAAAGAGGAGGACAGTGAGATTGATGGCGAATAGCCAGGGGTTGTAGTTCGTGTAGTGTGTTGAGGCGAGGAAACTTGATCGTGTGAGGGGAGAGGGGTAAGCAATGATGGCTGGAAACATACAGGCCAATGGGCAAACAGAAGAGCCACTTTTTGGCAGGGGTGTACTGCGCCCCGTTGTCAATCTGCTCCCATAGAGTGAGCTCGTCGTATGCACCGCTGTGAGAGTCACTGCCAAAGGGAATTCCTGTGACTCCGTGAAACATGAGATACGAAAGCTAGAAAAAGGTCAGCAGGGGAGTTGGCAACAGCGAAAACGGCGCACAGTGAGGTAGAGAAGGTTGACGAGGGTCCAGGATATTTCCTGGGTCATGCCAGGGATGGTGTCGATGATAACTTTTCCTGATATAATGAGGACGACGTGTATGAGCCATGCACCTAGAAGAGAGTGAGTGACAGCGGCATGGAATTGCCGTAGACAGATACCCTTTGCATTGACCCAGTCAGCGTTAATGTTGAGGTAGGCATTGCGGTCGAGGTCGTCCTCCGCAGAACGATCCTTGACCTCCTCGACCTTGACGATGGAGGAGGAGCGAGTGCGCGCACGGACTGGCTGGGGAACGTCGAGCTTATTCATTGGCGGCAAGTCACAGGCTGGAATTTGGCGCTTTTTCTGGTCCTCGGCTTTTCCCGGCCGGCATGCCTCCAGTTGATCCGTTTCTCGTGCCGAATGATCCACGGTCCCGGTGTCCTTCCTTCTCCCGTATGGTGCTCGTCTTTTCCTCGCATCTGCAGCCGCACGGACCCAACGGCCTCGCTGCTGTCCGCTTTTCCTGTCCTGTGCGGGTCTATCGTCTGAGAATATTTCCCAATGGCGCACCGCTCTTTGAGAATGCGCGGCACATGCGTTCGGTGACGAGCCCCGACGCTTTCTATCTTGATGTCTTTTTCAATGCCCAGTCCGTCCGTGGCGACGGCAAGGACAGGCAGCGCCCCGCAAATGCATTGGTGCCGACGTCGATATCCTATGCTGGGGGACTGATGGACTTTGCCGTCGACATGGGCAGTGAGTATGCGACGCGACTTGTGATTGTCAAGGGCTCATTTGAGCGGCTTTCGCTTGCAATTTACGGGCATGTCGTGAACGAGTTTCCGCCGATGCGCGAGCCCAAACCCATCGTCCCACTCGAACCAGAGCCGCTTGTCCCACACCTCGACCCAGCACATGCCCCAGACCCGACCGCACTGGCAAAGTCTCTGCTTGAGCTTATACCTAATGCACCCTCGTTACCTCTCGCTATACGCCTAGTCTTTTGTCTCAAGCCTACTCTTGACGACTGGGACATTCCAGGTTTCCCTCACATCTATGCTAGCCTCGACAACGACACCGAGGACTATGATCTCGATTCCATTGTCGCTAATCTAGATCGTCCTATTCCTGAAGATTTCACCCAGGACACCCTGGATAGGTTTGTGGAGAGGCTCACCGACTTTGTTGGGTTTCCAGTTTGTCTCCTTGTTGCATTCCCGAGTGTGCACTCATGTCGTCCTAGTCGGTGGACCAAGCATATCAAATTGCCAACGTACTCAATCTCTCTGCTTCACAGAGTCCATTATTTTCTCAAGCTCTATTGGTATGTAAACGCTATCTCTTCACTGCACACGATTCACTCCTCTCCAGAACGCACTCGACTTCTCGTCCATATTCACCTCCGCAACTCTTTCTGACACTCTAACTCTCAAGACCCTTACCGACGCATGCAGTAATGCCTTCATAGCCCGCCATTTTCTTACACAGACTACCCTTCTCAACATTCTCAGCGACATGCAAGACAGCCCTAGTTCCATGTCAAATAGGACCCTCGTGTCCTCTATCATCCATCTCCAGACGCGTATTCTTGGATGGCAGGCATTTGAGAATGCCTTGTCCTGTCATCCCGGAGAAAACGGCTGGTCTCGTCCAGCTGGTCTTGTATATGACGTTTGTCGAGAAGAACAGGCATTAGGTAACTGGCTTGCGTCCATGATCCTACACGATGACATTCTCGCTCGGCTTGCTGAACATCCTCCCCCATCAGCCACTATGACTCCGAGCACACCACCTGTGTTGTTTGATTGTGACTTTGACGACGATGACGAGTCCGCCCTCATTACACATGATGATTTCATTGCTTTCGTTCGTGCCTGTGTTGGCATTGTGGCCGTTCTGGGCGTGTTGGCATGGGCCGACAGTGTTGGTAATGTCGATTGTCGAGAAAGGACTCTGGCAGTCATTCATTTATGGCAGACTGTAGACGGCTATCGAGAGGTTAGTTTTGATGCCCTGCGACCATCCTGGTAACTGATGCATAAAAAGATCGTGAACCACCTCTTCCTTCTACGCCAACTCACACGTCGACTGAACTGGATAATAACAGACAAAACGACAGATAATGATCCACCACGACATTCTGGACTTTTGGCTGAACGTGTGCTATGTTCCCTGCTCTTACCACCCGTACCATCATCTCATCCCCATCCTGCTCCTTTCTCCTCAACACCTTCGCACTGTCATTTCCACTTTGCCCTTCCAGCGCTCAATCTTGACTTAATTCAAACCATTCTTTCGCTTTCTCAGCCGCTCGCATTCATTCCTGAACACGAACGTTTAGCTTTCCGTAAACTTGCATTGGTGGTGGATGACGGTCTACCGGCTGCTGTTGAAGAACTTGTATTGGTTTTTAACAGTCATTTGACAGGCGATAACGCTATGAGCGATAGTGAAGGGGCGAGGCGACCGATTTCCTTGAGACGAGTTAGGATTTTGCGTGTGGGCATAGGGTTGGTGCTGAGAGAACTTGGCAATGATGATTCTGGTTTTGACATTGATGAGGGAGAGTTGATTGACGGAGACGGTATAGGTGGAGAATGGAGAGTGTTAGAAGCGTTTGGCGCTGAGAGGACGTTTGGGTTTGTGGAGAGACTTGTGGATTTGTTCAGAGCTTTGGTCGAGAATTTGACGGATCATCTTGTCAAGGGCTTCCGTGAACGTGGACAGGCTCACCCGGGCACTTCATCCACGACAGTAAACGGGAATGGATCTACGAATACAGTGCGAGTGGGAGTGGAGACGTCGGGGCCCGAACAAAATCAGGACTTGATCGAACAGCTTTTTGCTACAACGCGCGAGCTTTTACTTCTCATCCACCGGCTTGCTATTAAAGCATTCCCGTTGACAGTACGAGGGTTGAGAACGATTGTTTCTGGGATAGTTGACCTTGTCAGCTGTGCCGATTCTGCTTTTAGTTATACCAATATTCGAAGAAGCCAGAAGGGGAAGGGTAGAAGACAACAACAAACGACTATCGAACGCGTTTCGAGGGTAACGAGGAAAACATGTGTACGAATTTTGAGGGCGTTTGCGCAAAAAGATGTGGTTATAGAACCAAAGAAAAGGAAGAGCGCAATGGAAGTCGTGTTGCGGAGTTTGTTGATGTGTGGGCAGGTCGGGGTTGGTAGTACTTATGATCAGATGCAGCAAAGTCAGAATGAATTGGGGCAAGATGATGTGGTTGGGAGAGTTGAGAGGGTGCTAGAGTTGATTGAGCGGGTGCTACCTTCCAGTTCTGCTTTGGAGGGAACGGACCGTCGGGAAATGAATAACTCGGTCGGGCAAGAAGAGAAGAGTAATGGCGTGGCGGAAGATGATGGTATCTCTCCGTCACAAAATCGACTGCGACAACTTCAAGCACTGAAGCGAACCAAAGCTTACTGGGCAATGAATGTTTTCCCATTAGTTCTACATGAACTGCGTCTATTCATGCGTCTATTGCCAACCGAAGCGCAAGTACGATTTGTACTTCTCTTGGCTCATGTTGATGAAGATGGGAATGTAGGTGTTGGAGAGTGGTTGGTTGAGGAGGAAGTGAAAGGGGTCACCGAAGTTTTGAAGGGACTTGTGGGAAGTTCTTTGTTAGAAATGAACGAGCATGGTGTAGAGGGTGTTGGCAATCCCGAAATTGAGATGAAAGGGGACGTGGCGGAAACCAGGGACGTGGGAGAGGAGGAAAAGTTTATTGAGGAACAACTACGAAGAAAGGAAGCAAAGAAGATACAGAAGGAGAAGGAAGTATTGAAAGCTGAGAAGATGGTGAGCCTGTATAGGGTGTATGTGGGCTTACAGTTTTTGTATCTTCTCGTTTCCTCGTCCCTGTGGTTCTTCGATGCACTCACTAGAACATCGACACTCTCAACACACCTTTCAAAACTCTTCACATTGTTGCTAGAAGGACATTACACCTCACCAGTATTCACGTCTCTACTCGACTGTTTCTCCCAACCAAACAACTGGGCAAAATTGCAATCCAGTTCACTGAATGATGCGTTGGATAGGTTGAAAGTTATCATTTTGATTGGGCTATTGAGAGTTGCACAGGAAGATGTTACGTCCGAAGGTGTGAGGGTCACTCATGTGAAGGAGATAATCAAAGACGAGGGCGTACTGAGGGTTCTTTCTCCTTCCCCTCCTTTGACCTGCGATAATGGGGAGGTTGCTACGGTGCGCACTGATGCCCTAGTGGATGCTATGAGATTGGAAATTGGAAAGTTGTGTGCTATCTGTTCTGAGAAAGTTGGAAAAGTCGGTTTGCCAGTTGTAGAGATGGTGATTGCAGTATTGCAGTGGATGGTTGGTTATCCTTCCGAAAGTGACGCTGATGGTGATGTGATGATGAGAGAAGAAATGTTGGCCAGAAAGATTTTCCTGAGAGGTGTGACGAAAGAGGCGTTTGACACGCTTTGCGAGTCATTCATTGTCATGTTGGTAGAAGTGGAACAACAGCAAATTGTTCATGAAATTCGAGCGAAGATCGAGTTCAATGACGAGGCCGATGATGGTATCATTCCTATTTTAATTGAATTGCCTGACACACTTATCCTTTCATTGTCATCTATTTCTTCTCTCCTCTCCCACTCTTGCAATACTACTACACCCTCTTCTCATACTCGAAACAACAGTATCAGCACATTCTCATTTTCAGATGGATTTCCTAGTAGTCGAGTTGATAATGGTTCTGGTGATGTGGAAGAAGAAAGAAGACCGAGTACACCAAAGGGGGGCCAGAAAACGCCTGATATTTTGGGAACGGTTATTTCTCCGCCTACGGCCTTGTTGAGGTCACCTGCTGCTACTGGGTTGACGAAGACGTATGCGAATAATGATTTCAGGTCGCTGAGGAAGGTATCGAGTGTGAGACTCAACACGAGTCGATTGCCAAGTATGCATGGTGAGTTTGCTCTTTTTTCTCTCAAGAAAAGCGAAGGCTGGCTTGGGAGAGATGGACTTTGGATGAGCTTGACTACCTTATACACAGTCAATGAGCTCTACATTGATGTTTAACTATGTTTCACACTTCTTTGGTTATTGACGAAAATACTGATTTATTGTTTCATTCCATCACAAAGTGGATGTGAGTTTCATTCTGTCACTCGAAACACACACAACAACGTTTAGTTTTTCTGATGTTTTCACAGGATTTTGAGAATGTTTCGACAACACTTCCGGGCTCTTCTTCAACGTCACCTCTTATTGTACCGGTTCCAATACCTATTGGAGACGTTTCGGCTATCGGGGGTTTATTGAATATAAGCTAGTAGACGTTCAAACAGTTTTTTGTTTGTTCTTGAAATGTCTTCGTCTTCGTCTTACTGCTCTTTTAAACTTTTAACCTTTGAATTACCTAGGGTAGTTTGTAAGCGTTAATACTGGGATACTTATTCATTGAGTGTTTAGAGGATTAAATAGAAGAGGAAAGTGGGATAATTATTAGTACATACGACCGGTTTTGCACGTCTAGATGGGATTTGATGCAACGTGAATCTGATCTTATCAAATTACCATGGGGCAAAACAACAGCTTGCATAATGGCGAGAGGGAGAACGAAAGCAGAGAAAGTCCAATCTACGATGTCAAAGAATTTTTCATATAGTTGCCTAGGCATGGGGATGTCCAACCCCGTTCAACTTCGATGTGTTAGACCCTGCATTCAATCCTGTCGGGAGCGGGGGAACGGAAGGAACGGTACTGGAACATTCCCCACTGCCGTCTTCATTCTCATCATCACCGCCAACATCCAGGGGGTCTCCATGTTCGTCTTCCTCGTCTTCCTCATCCATGAGCTGCGCGGCACGCTAAGGGAAAAATATTATTACTGGAATCATTTTCGGGTAAAGCGAGATACCTTCATGGCCTCAGCCTCGTTCGAATAATGCCTTCCTCTGGCTCTGAGGAACTCTGCGTGTTTCGCAGCAGCTTGAATAAATTACATTAGTACAACAGTTTACGGAATAAGATATTCGACTCACTCTCCTCGTCCATTTCTCCGTCCTCTTCAACCTCCTCTCTCCTCTCTCCATCGGTATCACGGATCCCCCTTCTTGCTTCGTCAGGTAAGTTGAAACTTGTGCTCCTGCTCGAACACCCACTCCCGGCAGACCTCAAACTCGCACCAGATACCGAGCCTGAGGAGGGAACACTAGAATGCACAGTAGTAATATTACCAGTATAGAACCCAACACTTGATATTGAAGTACGACGGGACGAAGGTCCTGAAGTATCCGCTCCAGCAGGAGAGATAGTTTGGGCTGGAGATTGCAGTGGTGGTGAATCATACGTGTATTGGGCCCCAAGATTCAAATCCGGAATGTCTGTGAGTTCCATCGATGAGGCACCCGTAGGCAGAGTAAACGAATGAGCACAGACCTCCTTCGACGGTATCAGTTTCCACGTTATACCTCACGAAAGGCGTTTTGGGTTCAGTAATCTTCATTAAACTATCCTTCTGAATCTCAGTCAACGCGAGGTTCTCTTCATCCCACTGTAAACTGCTACATTCGTGCGTTACCACGCCACGTCCATTTCAACATGGCGAATGGGTTTCAGAAGCAGGAGTGTGAGAGAGACGGGTGCCCATTAGTACTTGGGTAACAGCCAGGAATGTTAAATAGCTCACTGAGCATTAGGATAGGCCGCAGATGAGCTAGAGTGTGGCGCATTCTTTAGAATGCCCTTCGGCTTGAGTTGAGAGCTGGACCTTGTAGAGATAGGATGTGGACGATTAGCAGGAGAAAGGTCGGTCGACATGACTTTCCACGGGAAATAGGATCGTCCGGAAAGAATCAGAGCTTGTTTGTGGAAGCGAAAGACAAGAAGAATGTAGGCGTGAGTAGCCGTCGTAGTAGAGCAGGAATCAGTATTTAAATGTCATCGCCTCCTCAGATGACCGGTCAACCCAAAAAGGGTATTCCACATATGACTGGTTTCTCCAACTTTATAACCCTTCGCAGCAGAGGCATCCACATGTCTAACGCCTTTGTAATGGCCACCCGCACAGACCTAGTCAGTCTTTGAACGTTCATCCTATGCACGGGTATTCTAAATCTACAATCCAAATCTAAACCTAGAGAGCAACTGAGTCCCGCCCGGTGTGCCGCATCCTGATAATCAAGCTCTGTCTACATTCCCAATCCGATCAATCCATTCAACAATCTCTCAGCAACACTATCCGGTTCCTGCCTGGCCATCTCAATAAGGCTCAACAGCTTCTTGATACCAATTTGCAATCTCGAGCTACCATCTTCACGAGTGCTAAAACCGACATCGGTGAGCATGCGGATAGCATCCTGTTGCTGGCTTTCGTCTGGGAAAAGCTCGACTTCGCGGAGAATTCTGTCGAGTGAGGTGATAGATGTGATAGGTGGGACATAGATTTCTGAGTCAAATGTTTCAGAGAGACCAAGATCCGTTAGGATGGACCGGAGAGAGGAGGTCGCGATGATGAGGAGACGACGACTCTGACATGGGATTGAGCTCTCCATGATATGTCAAGGGAAACTGGATGTGGACGTACTTTGGGAGGTCGCCGAGCAAATAGGACAAGAAGAGCTTGCAACACCGAGTTTGAGAACCTTGCGCCCATGGGTGTCCAATCTACACTAGGTCAGTGACCACGGAGCATTACGACACTTATCAACTCACCGATCAACCGCTCGATATTATCAACTACTACTACGCTCAACGGACTCTTGTAGCTGTCCGTGAACACTTTTGTGATGGCTTGTACCTTTTGAGGTTCTGAGTAGCCAACCATGTTATCCGGTGAAATGAGTTTGATGAATGGAAACTCCGATGCTTGCGCAATAGAGGCTGCAAGCGCCGTCTTTCCCGATCCCGATGGTCCGTGCAAGAGTGTGCTAACAAGTGGCGTTCGTTGTGACGAGCGTACCTGTTCCGCAAGTAGTCTGCCGGAACGCAGCATCTCCTAACATAAAAGCTTTGTGAGTGTAGTTCTAGCTGGACTTATGCAGGCGGAACTCACGTCGACGGAATTATCGAAGTGAATAATCCCGTTCTGTACAACCTGGTCCAATTCCTCTTCTGACACACCAAACGCTGGATGCACTTCTTCCAGTGCATTCATGAAGTCATTCATGTTTACCTTCAAGTTATCTACATCATCAGAAATACCGGCCACAGTTCCAACCTTCACATGCCGATTAAATGCGTAACTCGTCGCACTTTTGATCAAACCGCTGATTTCTGCACCAGAATAGTTCTTGGTCAGAGCAGCAAGTTTGAACAGATCAACATCATCATTCATGACTTGATTGGTACGCATTTTGCTGGTGTGAATACTAAGAATTTGGTAACGTCCCTTTTCATCAGGGAGAGAGATTTCCATATGGACTTCAAGACGTCCAGGACGAAGAAGAGCTTCATCAATCATGTCGATACGATTCGTCATACCGATGATCAGGATATTATTGAGTTGGTCAACACCATCCATCTAGTATTAAATGAGCATTTGGTTACCCATGAGGCTGGTGGGGCTCACCTTTGATAAAAGTTGGTTAACAACTGTATCTCCAACGCCTGTTCCACTGTTGGTACTTCCACGCTGCTTGAAAATTGCATCTAATTCATCAAAGATAATGATGTGGAGACCACTTTCGTCTCCCTTCTCCTTGTACTTAATTGATTGTTAATGGAGTGCCTGTCGTCTTCAGATATAAAATACAGACCTCCTTTTCAGCATCAGCGAAGAGCTTTCGAATGTTCTCCTCTGAAGCACCAACATACTTGTTCAAAATTTCAGGACCGTTAACAATCTTTGGCTCTCGCGCGTTCAGCATTTTACCAATTTGTCGGGCAATCAGAGTTTTTCCAGTTCCAGGAGGACCATGAAGAATGATACCTGGTGATCCTCAATCCTTGGGAGATAAACTACAAGATATCGAAACTTACCCTTCACATGCTGAATGCCGAGTTTGTCTACAAGACCGGGAGGGAATACGCGGGAAGCAAAGGCTCGACGGAAGATATCTGAAAACTCGGTATCCAAACCCCCTATACCCATATCCTCAAACTTGAAATTGGGTGCAAGGATGGCATTCGGAGGCGCCCTGAGAGTCAACTGATTAGAGCTCGAACGGTGGAGAGAAGAACGTGACTCACTTCTTAGAACTGGATTTCAACTTAATAGCACTTTCAGGGTCCTTCAGGATATTGATGTCTGTCTTCTCCATCAATATACCACTATCCCTTCGTCCAGATCCAGATCCTCCCCCATGCACAGTCCTCTGTTGTTCATCCGTGAGTTCCAACACAGAAATGCCCTTGATTGTGCCTTTGAGCGCTATACCATGGAATTCAAAAGCGATGGATTCGTTCAGGCCAACTATAATATTGGAAAAGGCCTTGAGTAAGATTTTGACGATATCGTCAACGGAAAGTTGTTCCCCTGGCGCGGCTTGACCACGACGAAAAAAACCGATTTCAAGGTCGATTGATTGCAGGAATAATGGTGCTGCGGGGTGGGGCGGTGTTGGTAATGGGTCGATAGTAACAGAGTCTCCTGTTACAGAGAGACCGATCCATTGACGATGAAGAGAAGATGCAGCGATTTGACCTGGCTGTACTTTCCCGGTATCGTCGTGTCTAATGTGATTTACTGCGTGTCAGCTTTGAAAGTATACAACTGTTAAGAGAGCGAGAGGCGTACTTGACTGTACAAGAGAACTCTCCTTTGACAAGGACATGTTGACCATGAGCAAAGTCAGACGGATTGCAGATCAGGCAGTTTGTGAGCGCAAGGGTCTCGCTCGGCGAGCTGACTACAGCAAAGGTCGACCTATAATATTGCCGTATCAGACAGCGGGATTCTAACGGGACGAAAGAGACACGTACTGGCCAAAATGTCGCGGTTGCTGGTATGAAGGAGGCGCAGGGGATCTCCTATTGGAATATTCGCTTCGTTTCTCGAGAAGCGCGTTGGGTGCATCGTTGTATCCATGCTGTGAGTGATGGTACTGCGTGGACAGCGGGCCATTCGGTCGCAACTGGCTACGATTGTAGGCTCCTGGGGCTGGAGGAAGAGGAGTGTTGTTGTTACTGGATCGTCCAAAGAAACTCATAGTGCAACAACAAGAGTAGAGTTAATTGGCACTGGTTAAATTAGGTAAGTGGAGTAGACTTGTTAAGCGCTTTTCCGCTGTCTCCACTGTCTATGTCCTCCTCCGATGCTACAACTGCTAGCTTTCTCGACGAATATCCAAGCGTGGACAACCGCTCATGCCAGCTTCTCGGGCCTACCGCTCTTGTGAATATTCTTAGTGAAGCACATAACAGACTCCAGGACCATGACCGACTCATGACCGTGTAGATCGTCCAAGGACTCATGGGAGTCTTGGTTATGTCATCGTTGATTTACAAGCGACACAGAGAAACACCAAAGAGATTGTGGAAAATATGGTGCGTCGCGTCTGTACTGTTGTCGTGAAACGATACAAGTATTAATACTGTCCCTGTGGCTCCAAAGGCTGTTTGATGTCTCAAAGCAGGTCGTCGGCCAGATGTTTGTTCACGGCGTCAATGTCTTCGTTTCACATCTAGGTTCTAGTACGACAGAGAGCAATGCCTGCGTATTTTACTTTCTCAATATTTTGATTGATACCACTCTCGGCAAGTTTTTGCTTTCCATCTCCGATCAGCAGAACGTCTTCATTGTGGTACACAGGCGTTGCTTTGATTTATGTTATCCTCCGCCTTCTCACATATATCGCTAAAGAGAAACTTGGCTTGAGGGGTTTTGACTCAGGTGTATATGGCTCGCCTCCTTTGATAAAGTACTGGGCACGTCAGGCTGCTATTTATGTCCTGGCCCTGACAACCATGAAATTGATGGCTATCGGGTTTCTAGCGCTATGGCCGGGAATATTTAAGATTGGAGAATGGATTCTCAGCTGGACGTACGCCCAAGATGGCGATATGGTTCAGGTCGTATTGTAAGTTTCTCTCGGCGAGTTCATTAGTATCAGTATGACAGATATTTCCAGTACTATGGGAATATTCCCCATCATCATGAACATCCTCCAGTTCTGGCTGATCGATTCTATAGTAAAGGCATCCAATGCTATTGCCCTTGATGGCAACAGCTCATCAAATTTGGGTGATTCTGAACACCACGAACCACTCTTTAATGTTCCTTCTGACGACGAGGATGATGGTGCCTACAAACCGGGAGATTTGGAGAACCAGAGACGGAATCGACCGTCATCATTTTCATTGGATGATCAACGAGGCAAATTCTCCAACGTCGACGAATACAAGTCCTCCTCCGCTTCTACAACTTATGACGATCATTCATATCCCCCAAGTTTATCAAGCAGCATGGCATTCGTTGCCCCGTCCGGTAATGACCATGTCAAAACAATCAAACCCGCCAAGAACCTCATGAAGAAACAGCGCCGCGAGCGCCCTCCCCCACCATTGATTGAACCTGCTGGGAGACCGACAATTGACTCCTCTCGAGTTATAGCGCCACTAACTGTAGTACCTGGGCCAAAAACTCCTGAACGGCAATCTGTTGAAGCCTTTCCACCTACCATAGCTCAGCAGAGGAGTACACAGGGTGCCATTACTGTATGGACAGACTCTTGGGATGATGCCGAGGACTGGACGGCTCATACTGAGGAAGGCGAACAGACTGGGCGAAGATTAGAAGACAAGAAGCAGGTCTTAAAATGACCCCTGCCAATATTGCAATTTGATTATTCCACTCTTTTTATGTCATTCATCAGTTGTTTATTCTGGCATGGTCCGAAATCACCTGTACATTAATTTGGAACTACATGACATTTACCACAAAGAGTAAGAGTTTTTCGACGAAGCACCAATGGTGCGGTCATTCACGTGCAGTCAATCAACAGCCAATCAACGCGCTCAAATTCAATTTTGTCATCCGTCTCATTCCCCATGGCCGATCCTCAAACCAATTCCTCAAGCCAGGTCAATGTCGTCGAAAGTCAGACCAATGGCCATGCTGTGTTCTCGCTAGAAAACATCCTAAGCGATGTCCATGACTCAATCGAACACCCAACTGTCATTGGCGGTGTTGTGTCCGCGTCTACGGGAGGCTGGGATGAAGAAGATATTGACCAGCCACCCGTTGAAGGGTATTGTATTGAGTGTGAAGGTATGTATTCGATGCCTTACCATTTTGCACAATGCTGACTATGAAATTTTGTTGGCACCTCCCTAACTGACAACTTTTCCACTCCTGATTCCGGCTTTCTGTCATTCCAGACCAGCCTGCGCAAGTCATTTGTGAAACTTGTTCAGATGCCTATTGTGAAGTCTGCTTCGCCGCCCAGCATCGGAAAGGTTCTCGGAAGCGACACGCAGTCCGATCCTTGGATTCCTCTGAAAGTTCAATAAAAAAGGCCAAAGTCAACAATGGAAATGCAGTTCCTCGTTCTGTAGCCTCAAGCTCTGCGTCTTCTTTGTCCGTACCAGATTTATTAGCCCATGGTACTGCCGCTCTTGCTGCAACTCCTGGAATATCAGGTACTGCTACTACCGTCGATGTGGACGACAACTCGGTATTTACTGTGGCTAGTTCTTTTATGAAAAGGGTAACTCAATATGTCTCTACTAAGATGAAAGTAGATGGAGAGAAGGCCTGCGACCCCAATGACGAGGACGCCGAGGGTGATTTGAACGAAATTAGCGAGCACTGGAAGCAGAACACTTTGAACTCCACCACGGCCACCAAAAGGGACCCTTTCACAGCTACACTCTCTGCACAGCCAGTTGTTGGTACTAAAGTAGGAGAATGGTTTGTCGAGAGAGCAAGGTACATTCCTCTTCGACTTAGTCTCTCGGAGAGGAAATATCTTCGATTACTTGAAGCTGCACTGTCCGTGTCGGAGTACACGGATAGGATTGATACGATTGGGTTTGGATTGTCGAAAGCTAAACGAATCGTTCATCAAATCCGAGAGTTGTGTGCAATTATGTCTGGGTTGGTGCTTGCCGCGGATTATAAGCAGGGACAGGAGTTGTTCCAGGATAGAGATTTCGAAGCCAATTCGGAATTCTATCAGCAGATCTTCGAATTAGGGAGGAGACATAAGATTATGAATCCTGAGAAAATGAGGACAACGTATGGAAAGTTGATTTACCTGCTTCAAGTGAGTCTTATAAATCCATCTGAGTTGATCCTTGGTGAACGACGCTTTTTTAGGATAGTCAAACATCAGACGTCAAGGAACTTCTCAACTTCTCTTGTGTTTGTCCTATCAAAACGGTGTATCTCATGTTAGAGCAGCATGATGTTCTTGATTTACTTCGGAATGACCTTATCACGATTGCCACGCAAGAAATTTACTCTGAAGGCCGTACAAGACGCGAAATTCAAAAGGACATTAAAGCTAAGGAACGTGCAATTGAAGTGCTTTCATCTGAATACGCAAAGAATGGATTATCTCAGGAACAAATTCGTCAATGTTTATATTCCATTGGAGATAATCACGCGTTTTTGAGGGTCAACCGTGATCCTTGTGATCAAATGATTGTGCATTTGAAGCAATACTTTCATCCTACTCAGGCGAAGGATCCGAAGAATAGTCTGGCAATTCGAAGCGGAAGAGGTGGTGCGAGATTGTCTCATGATCATAGTAAACAATACGCCTATGTTTTGCAGAGCTTGACCCTCTGGAGGGAGATCTTGCACGGCACGTTTCTTTTGCAAATGAATAATATCTCTCTTATTGATGATCGATATGTCATACAGATATGTTCCACCTCTGGTCTCTCGCCGAACAAGATCTACTTTCAGAAAATGTCCCCTACCGCCTCCGTGATACAGGTCAAGGTCTCAATCGAGTCCAAGCAGCACCGAAAACCTCGCGTATGATGCACACCATCCTTCATAAAGCCCAAAAATCCGTGGGCTCATGGATCGGTTCATCCGTCATCCATATGGGCGATCACAATGTCCCTAATGCTCTCATGTTCATTGACAAGTACACTCAAATCTACCGCATTCTCCTGCCCATTTGTAACACCTTGCAACAAATTCCTGGGCTGGCAGAAAAGCCTGCATTGAGGAGTTATATTGAGGATGAGTTCGGTTCGGTGGATAACTTGATGAGGGAGATTTTAAGTGATTTCTTTAGACATGGATTTGATGGATCTGGAGCAGACAACTTCTTTGATGCTGGAAGTTGCATTGATGGACGATTGACGAGTGCGTGGAATTGGTGTTCTATGTTGGAGAAGAAGAGGTATTTCCATGTGTTCTTGTTGACTGGTAAGTTTTTTTTCCTTCCATCACCTAACGAAGAACTGATTTTTTCATCTCAGGTTTCGTTGGATTTGATGGAGAATGGTAGTATATTGCTTCTATGGGTTAACCTATGGGTACTACCTTACGACACCTAGACTATTTTTGCTCTTTTGGACGACATTCTCCTGCCAATTTACATGTATTATAAAGGCAGAACGAGCTGTTGAATAGGTATTCTGTCACCAAGCCTCATTGTAATCTACGCTAGATGGAGCAACGGGGACTTGTTGTAATTTACGCAGACGGAGGAACGGGAACGGGAACCTGTGGGACTCGTCCTGCTATTCTTTTTGCATTGTTTATGACGCCTATGACACTCTGAAGATTAACCTTCCAAGCTGACATACGCCTCTCGAGGATTTCCCAATGCTCTTTTTCAAATGATTGTATGAAGGATTGAATGACGTAGAGGCTTTGTGATGTTTGGGAGAGTTTCCCCCGTAAGAGTCCAGTACGGATGACTGAGCGGTTCATGGTTAATGAGGATGAAGGCGAAGATGAAAGGGAGGAACACACTATCAATCACCCACTTCTCGACTTGTGAAACGTTGATCTGGAGAGCTTCTGCAATATTGGTGTATGCCAGATTCTGACCAATGTTATTGAAACCGAGAGTTGCAAGTGTCAGGAGGCGTATTTTTCTCTCTAGATCAGCATTGTTGAGATCTTATAACCAATTTCAGACGTGCGAAGGAGACTTTTAAAATCACAACACGCACTGTATTTCTCGGCTGAACCAGGATGATTTTCTTGCCAATGCTTTAATTCTGGAATTCCACCATTAAGGAAGACCTGCAGCAGAGCGAAGAGTTCGTGGTCTTTCATGGCAATGACAGCGTCAAGTTTATAAAGAGGGTAAAAGTCAAAGAGGTCAGGCAGGCGGAGTGCTGTTGAAATGGTTTCAATGGCTGCGGTCTGGGCAGTAGGTGAATTTGAGGGAAGGCTGCGGACATATGAGAGAGAATACTGGTATGCTGTTGATCTGTAATTACCAACTCGATTGTTAACAAGACAAAAAAAGAGGATGAGGACACACGCTTGATCGGCAGAAGTGAAAGTATCAACAAGGGATTTTAGGAAAGTGGATTTATCCTCGGGACTGATTTCCCACTCTGTCAGCCATTTTTCAACGGTTGGCCGTTGTAGTTGAAGAGTATCAAGTTGGTCGCTTGAAGATGCATAGTTCAGAATTGCGCTGTACACAGTCAAACGGAGAGGGGATGTCCGGGGAATGATATTAAAGAGATTAGACAGGCTATAAAGGATTCAGTAGGTAGATTGACTGAAGAGATTGACAGGCTGACATGCGGAATTTTGTTGAAGGCCTTTTCGTGGGTTCCGACGAAATTGCTTGCAGGAGTGAGGTTAGAAATTCTTTGATCTCTGGTGAATTGCAAGGCCATAGCGTGAACAGATGTGAGAACACAAGATTGTAAAAGCCCTCAATCTCTGTTCATGTGAGTGTGTCCTTATCTTCCATCAGTATCATGACCACACCTTTCTCATTTCCCTCTCCAAGCTGCTTAATCTCTGCTACCAACTTGGAAAACAGGGCTCTCTGTCGCTCTTGGTCTTCTTCGAGCGGTGTTTCCCCTTCTGCTGTCTTTAAATCATCTTGAAATGACACGATGAAAGGAGTGCGCTCATCCTCAGGACGACTTCTAGCAATCAATACGGCAAGCTCGAGAATCTGTATCATAATGAGTTTGTAGGGTACGGGGATAGGTAACGTATTGCTTGCACCTGCTCCTCGAATGTCCCCTCGCTTATGATCGCGATAGAGTCCGCAATGTTAGCCATCGTATATTTTCAAAATAGTAGACAATTTTCATCTACAGTCTGGGGGCTGTTGACACAACAAACCCAAATAAAGTTTGTGTTCCTGAAAATAACTAACGACGGGAGCATCTTTCATTCAATACATCCCTTCTGACAGGTCATTTGTATAAACAAGTGGAGTTGGAGAGTTGATTTAGAATTCGTGTCTGACCTCCGAATATCACTTCCTTGTTATTGTAAATAGAACATTTTGTCTAGACGAACGATTTTCCTTGCTACATTAGACGACCTAAGGACTATGTTAACCCATGATTAATCCATGTTCGCTTTAGCTGTGCTCTAGAATCGGATCACGTCTTAGAAGCAGTACAATGTATTCCTACTCCAGTATGGTCTAAATGGCGGTATATATAAGCTTATTTAGCAACTTCATCCCCAGTATGTCCCAGCGAGACATGGTCGCTGATCCCCTCCTTACCTTGAAGCTTTTCGCTCGCTGCTTCCTAATCCTTGCAATTGCCTTGGGAACTTTGGCGCTTACTCAGCCCGAGAGACCCTACCGCCTCAAGGAAAGCATTATTGCTCCTCGTGGCTGGGAGAAAGTCGCATCAGCCCCGGCTGACCATACTATCCATCTACGTATCGGTCTTCCTCAGGCCAACTTTGCCGAGCTGGAAAGACATTTGCATGAAATCAGCGACCCCAGCCACTCGCGCTATGGTCAACACTTATCCAAGGCCGAGGTTGAGGCGTTCGTCGCTCCCAAGCAAGAGAGTATTGTACTTGTCGACGATTGGCTGACGTCTTTCGGTCTAGGGCTGAACGATGTCAGTCGCTCTTCAGCTCGGGATTGGATCATTGTTCGCGTTCCTGTCCGTATTGCAGAGAAGATGCTTAATACGGTGACTAGTCTTGCCATTCTCGTCCTGCCATGCCTGAATTTGGCAATTTCAGAATTATCATGTCTGGAAATTCAAGGACACCGATGATTATCTTGTTCGCACCACAGAATATTATCTTCCTGACCATCTGCATGATCATGTTGACCTTGTTCAACCAACCACTCTCTTTGCCCGCTGGAGCAAGATGAGGACTACCTCATTCTTTCAGGACGACATTGCCAGAGTCCTCGGTCAGAAGCCGGACACGACGCTAATCGATGAGATTGCTGCTTGCAGGGAGGGCGTCACAATCGGTTGCTTGCAAGAGCTTTATAACTTCAGGACGTATCAACCTGTTGCTTCTGAGCAGAACGCGATCGGAATTGCCTCCTACCTTGAAGAGTATATCAACGATTAAGACTTGCAGGATTTCTACAAAGAACAAAGACCTGAGGCTGTTGGTAGCAGATACCAGCTGATTTCTGTGCACGGTGAATGTTCTCTGTTCACACTTTTTGAAGATGAGCCTGACGTAGATGATCTTAGGCGGCAAAAATGACCAGAATATCTCCAACGCCGGGAGTGAAGCCAACCTTGACGCTCAATTCGCATTTGGTCTGACTTGGCCCACTCGAAGAGTTGCTTGGACAACCGAAGGACAACCACCTTTCCGACCTGACAACCATACTTCTACCAATACAAACGGTGTGTTCTACTTATCGGTTCCATGCAAGTGTCATGCTGAATCGATCATAGAACCCTATCAGGATGTAAGGTGTCTTTACAAAACAAGTATTGCCTTGATGACATTGTGTTCCTCAGTGGATGGATGCTGCTTTGGCGGAGGAGTACCTTCCACAGACGATCTCTACCAGTTACGGTGAAGAGGAACAGACGGGTACGTGGTCCCCCGATGAGTTGACCGTGAATGTAGACGTACTCGACCCCCAATAGTTCCCTTCCCTTACGCCGCTCGGGTTTGTAGTAGCATTGCTCAACTCGGTCAGTGCGCCAGGGCCTCATTTTCGGGAAGGTAGTTGAAAATGACGCTCTCGCAGGTGCTCGTGGTGTATCTATGTTGTTTTCTTCCGGTGACTATGGTGTTGGCGATGGTAGCTCCGATCCTAAACACCAAATTTGTCAGACTAATGATGGACGGAATAAAACTCGCTTTATGCCTACATTTCCTGCGAGGTATGGCCTTGACAATCTCCTGCAACTCAGAACACACTGACGTGATTGCTACTTTACAGTTGTCCCTAGTTAGTCCTGTGCAGCCTTATCGTTTTTATTTGTTCACCAGCTCCACAGTTCCACGGCGGTAGGGGGCACAACTAATATCCCTGAGGAGGGTATGTCCTTCTCCGGTGGAGGCTTCAGTGATTACGTTGGTGCGAATAGTTTTCAAGGGGGGATGGATGCTTATGAATTTCCTTTGATTAACAGTTCAGCAGACCCTCTTATCAGTTTCATGCCGTTCAGAAATATCTTGATGACCTCCCGAAAGGGTTATATTCAGGATTGTACAACACGTAAGCAGACTATTGAAGTCATTCGATCTATGCTTCAGGCTGACTAAGTCTCTCCTTAGGACCGGACGAGTAATTGTCTTCTTCATATAGTATGAATTGCAGCTCACGCAGCGACACAGGGCTTTCCCGACGTAGCCGCTATGAGTATGGGTTATCGTATCTACTTTCAGGGTAGGCCCATACAGATTGCGGGCACCTCGGGCTCTGCTCCGGCATTTGCTGCAGTAATCGCTTTGCTGAATGATGTTCGTTTAGCTAAGGAACAAGGTCCCCTCGGTTTTCTGAACCCCTGGCTTTATGGCAAAGGTTTAGCTGGTCTTTATGATGTCACGACCGGCAACAACCCCGGGTGCGGTACTCAAGGTTTTAATGTACGTGTCTGATTAGGGGTTTTGGGACTTTTCTAATGCGAAGTAAATCACTCCCAGGCTTCCGAAGGATGGGATCCTGTCACTGGCCTCGGTACTCCTGATTTCGAAAAAATGAGGAAGTTTCTACCATAGTCGCGAAAACAGTAGTCTGTCGTAGAGAATGTACTGCTGTTCGAACCTATTATACCCAATACTGACTATTATTTGCCGGAGTACTAAATGTTATCTCGGAGTGCGATGTTACCTAGACCAGAGGAAAGACCAAGAACACTTCTATTGATTGAAAGTCTTTGGGTCCTTTGAGCGTCTTTTGAGCCTGTGATAGTGCTTTGTGACCTAGTCCTGTACAGAATCCAAATCCCTATGAGGTCAATGTTTAATATCATTTCTTTATGCTTTTTGAGACTTTGTAAGGGCAGCTTATTACTTCAGTGGGAAGGAGTGGGAAGGAGTTGTCTTGATCTCCACTGATGCGTTTCTTGTTATCTCAGGAGCTTTACTGGTTACCTAGTTAAGTGATTTCCTGTCAGTTAAGAATGTTCGCTTCCGAGAGCTACTCAGGGTCCTGTACTCCCTTGTCCACTCGAGGTCAAATTACCCACCCACATGTCTTCTATTCTTCTATGGGAAAAGTAACACATGGCACCGATACTTTACTTGACTACATCGACATTACTACTGAATAGTGTTCTCAGGGTCAGCATTGCTAGGCATTTAATGCGATGCCTATGGTTGGCGAGAAGGACACTGGTCTGATTGAGATTGCTACGGTCGAAGGACGTTGGTCAACTTGGAATAAGGCAAGTCTTGGCATGTGTTACAGGGTCCTTGTACTACCCTGGCACCGCGTTACTGATAATATGATATGATCATAATTCATATTAGAATACAGACAAAGACAAGAAGAGAATCTAGTCACCCGTCAGTCAGTCATCATCATCCTCCAGAAAATTCAAAGATGCTATAGGAAGCTCGCATTATTTTCATGCTTCCCACTTCTCTTGAACTGCATCAACTTGCATGATCGGAATAACCGACCTACATCATTATCTTCTCTCCCAGCTCCTGCGAGATTCCAACTCCAGTAGTTGAACCCGAAGAAGCACGCCCTGAACTAAGAACTTGGTGTGCTAGTAAAGCCTGATAAAGCAGATTAGATTGTCGAGTTGCGCATGAATGGGGACGAGATAATGTAGCGGAAGGTTCTGGCATGGTCATGAGTAGTTGTTGAAGACCCGAGAGAAGCTTGAGCATATACTCAGCAATAGAGATCTATAGGGCACCAGTTTAGCTTCATGAGCATGCAATTCATGTCATGCCAGGCTTTAGAGTGTACATATACTTCTTCAGATTGAGTGTTTTGCAATTTTTTTACATTGGCGGAGTATGACAGTACAGGTGATGGACATGTAACTATGAACAATGGCGCAATCCATCCTTCTCGCCAACCATAGGCCACACCATTTTTTGAACAAACATTTCGAGTCGCTGGCCGATCTGTGCTTACATAAACACTGTCGATCATCGTGATGCCACTACATTGGGACTCGAATGTCGAAATAAATAACAAACTAGTCAGGACATTGCAGGCAAACACACCCTGAAACCGCTTGAAAAAAAACAAGGGAGGTTTGACAAGGAGGCTATTTTCGTGCTTCTAACCATGGTTACTCTTTTGGACTCACTCATGCTGAATTCTAGATGCCCGATGAGATCTTCTTTCAAGCTTGCGAGTAGATATATATAAAGTCAGGAGGATTTGAAGAAAGATACTCCCATTACCATGCGGTCGTTCTTAACCTTTGCGCTGATAGTAGCAGGGGGTGTGTTCTCAAAGGATGCTGACCGCCGCTACAAGCTTAAAGAATCGGTCTCTTCACCTCGTGGATGGATCAAACACAGCTCTCCAGACCCTGATCACGCTATCAATCTTCGTATTGGTTTGCCTCAACCAAAGTTCGCACTCCTGGAGCAAAACCTCTACGAAGTCAGTGATCCGTTCCATGAGCGCTATGGCCAGCACTTGTCCAAAGAAGAGGTCGAGGCATTGGTAGCTCCCCATCAAGAGAGTATCGAGACCGTCAAAGATTGGTTAGCCTCATATGGCATCGAGCATATTGAATACTCCCCTGCGAAGGATTGGGTGAAAATACGTGTCACAGTCAAGGAGGCAGAGGAGATGCTTAATACGGTGTGTCTTCATGGTCCATAAGTTTACCTATTGGCTGATTCAACTTTACCTTGCGTGTGAAACAAATAGAAATATTCCGTTTGGAAACACGTCGAGAGTGGGGATTACCTTGTCCGGACGACGAGTTACAGCTTGCCTGACGTTGTCCATGACCATGTGGATGTTGTACAACCCACAACCATGTTTGGTAGATTCAAAGGATCCAAGTCGACTATCGTGTCGATCGAGGATGCTCCTACGCTCAAGCCGTCCACTGCCTCTATTGATATCGGCAATGGAGTTATGGTCGACCCTTCTTGCAATACTACTATCACGGTTGATTGCCTCAAACAGTTGTACAACGCGACCAACTTCGAAGCTGAAGGCAATGGATCTATTGGTATCACTGGCTACCTCGAACAATTTGTATGGTTTCCTGTCAAAATCATCACGAGAATTCCGCTAACGTACAGATCTCATGTAGGCTAATATCCAGGACCTACAGACTTTTTTCGCTGAACAACGCCCTGATGCAGTGGGGTCGAATTTCACATTCATTTCTGTCGCTGGTCAGTGTAGATATATCGTGCCTAGGCTCCTGATTCAATAAAATTCATGACAGGCGGATCCAACAACCAATCATTAGCCGCTGCCGGTGCTGAGGCCAACTTGGATGTGCAATTCGCGTTTGGAATTTCTCACCCTGTTCCTGTTTGTATTCTTGCATTTCGAACCTTTCTAGAGCGCTAACACCCGCTGTTCTAAGGCGACATTCTATTCAACTGCCGGTAGACCACCGTTCAAGCCAGATGCACTTACCCCGGCTGATACTAACGAGTAAGTTTTCACCTTACTTTATCAGCCTCAATCTCGTGTCTGAATCACTTCAGGCCGTACACGGATTGGCTTGACTTTGTGCTCACACAATCCAACCCACCTCTGGCCATTTCGACTAGTTACGGTGACGATGAGCAGACTGGTACATCGTATTCTGTTATTGGATAAATACATCTGACAGACTTGTTGCAGTCCCAGAGAGCTTCGCTAGAAGGGCCTGCCAAGATTTTGCACAGCTTGGTGAGCTATGTACTGTACTACTCGGAAAGGGCTCATGCACATCTTCCAAGGTGCACGAGGTGTTTCATTGATGTTCTCCTCTGGTGATGGAGGTGTTGGTGACAATGATCCCAACCCCGTGACTCAGCAATGCCTCACCAATGATGGCCGGAATGCTACCAGGTTCTTACCCAGCTTCCCCGCCTCGTGAGTGTTTTGTATGAGCTATGACGTTGTTCAGTAAGATAACATACCTTTATGATAACAGTTGTCCCTTGTGAGGATTTCGGCGAACAGATTTTTCGACCATCTGAAATTCATTATAGTGTCACCGCTGTCGGGGGTACTGACTTCATTCCCGAGGTCGCAGTGTCTGTTTTCTTCTCGGGAGGTGGCTTTAGTGACTACGTGTGTGGAAGACTTGTTTCAGACGATTTCACGTTTAACCTATCTCATCAGTTTTCCCGACCGAAATATCAAGATGAGGTCGTTACCCAATACCTCAACGCCTTACCTAACGGAACATACGCAGGCCTATTCAACCAGTATGTTTCGATTTACTTCTTGACGATACTCACTGAACATCCACTTGAAAATCATCACAGGAGCGGAAGGGTACGTCCATCATCATCTTAATCCGACTGACACCATTCAGTTATAATTAGAGTACTCACCAGCGCCCCTTTTCTTAGGCATACCCAGATGTATCAGCACAGTCCGATAGATATCGTATCTGGCTTGGTGGAAGGCCCGTTTTGATCGGTGGAACTTCTGCCTCTTCTCCTGCTTTCACAGGTTTTGTTGCCCTCTTGAATGATGCCCTTTTATCTCAAGGTCTTTCTCCTCTCGGATTTTTGAATCCCTTGATCTACTCCATCCCAGAAGCATTCAATGATATCACCATTGGTCACAATTCTGGATGTGGTACCACCGGTTTCAATGTGAGTACTTGGTTGACATTTGCTGTTCTGTCATCGTTATTGATCGGAGCCATTTCTTCAGGTTACAGAGGGATGGGATCCTGGTAAGCATTCAGTCAACTTGTCTTGAAAGGCGAACAAGCTGACTATGAAATAACCTTCAGTGACCGGCCTCGGTTCTCCTGACTTTGGAAAACTCTTAGCTTTTGTAACGCAAAAGCTATCAAAGTCGGATTAGTGTATGGGCACAGTAGAATTTAACTTTGTCACGTTGGCAACGGAGAAAATTTTTGATTGAGCTCAGACAAACCAGAATGGTGCAAGGAGAAGTATATTCAGAGTCAGGAAGCTGGACGAAAGAACTCAGTGATACAAACCAAGAAACAGGTGTAACAAGCTAAGACAGCTGTCAAAAGTTTCAAGAATTGAAGAGGGGGAAAGCGGAGCATACTACAGAGACAATTTTTCACCTATAGAACTACGAGTATGTATGAAATGTTATTGCGATCAAACAATCAGAGACAGAGCAAATGGGAGGTAAAGATGAGGATTGAGTGTACCGGCTACTGAGAGAAATTGAGAAGTTAATGCAAATGCGTGAAAGTGAGTAATGAAAACAGAAAGCGAGTTTATTTATGGCGTGAAGGTTGTCTCTGAGAAGAGAAAGGCCGAAGGTGAGGGGTAGCGAAAATCGTGTCAATCATTATCATCGTAATAAACCAAAATCGGAAACCAAATTGTAGTCCTTGATAACACGAGATAAGAAAAGGAGGTGCATATTCGCTTAATAATAGGTCGTTCCGTGGTACATCTCGTATTGCCCAGCTTGTGATACATCCATGTACTGCGGGTATCCATATATCGGATCTGGATAATAGTATTGTTGGTACGTAGGGTAATGCATAATCGGTTGAATCGCACTCGTGTTCGCTTCGGTGGACACACTTGCCTCATGAGGGAATGCATACGGAGGGAAAGTGCCCACATCGGAGGGCGAGGTGTACGAGTTGAATCCATACTCTGCACCAGGATGGGAGGGAGGACCAGCATATGAGATGGATGGCAAATGGAGATGTGATGGACTATTGCCATCGAGAGAAGTAACTGGCACTCGTGTGGCGTTGCCATTTGAGCTCAACTTGGCAGTTGCCTCACCAGGAGCTCGTATTTCTACACGAGATGCTCTCGGGAGCGAGAACATCGGAACACCGGTCGCGCGACCCGGATTAATAAAGCCACCGGTTGACGGTGTATGGGAGTGTGAAGAGGATTGATGGGCGAAATCAGGAGACATGGCGGAGGAAGAGTGCATGTGAGGGGAAATATAGGATAGACTATGCTGAGGTTGATGTGAATGCATAGTCGGTCGGAGATTGTACATATGGGGTGGGGCAGCAATAGGAATATAGACAGGACGGCCAGTCGCCATGTCATAGGGAACTCCATGCTGGTCAAGAGCAACACCAGGGGGAAGAGTAGCATACGTGTAAGGAGAAGGATAGGCAGAAGAAGGATGTATAGGTGATGGACTGTAAATTGGCTGAATTGGGGGAGGAGATGGATCCTGGTTGGTGGTCTGAGAAACAGGTGACTTAATGACCTCAGCGGTTGGCGTCTCAGTTGCCGGATCGCGCAGTACAGCCTTTTCAGTTTGTACCCGTCTCGTTAGATCTGGTGAAGGAGTGTTCAAGCTTAGCTGCTCGAGCTGAGACCTAATGGCAGGATCAGGGTCTCCGGCAGAAGATGATGACTGAGGGCGGTCGCTTGGCCTCTCAGCAGGAGGAGAGGATTTGGTATTTGATGGCGCTGGAAGGGGGATAGGCTCCATGTTGACAGGGCACGGTCTGACTGTGAAGATATCATCTACAGAGGACTCATCTACCGTAGTTGACAATTCCTCTTCCACTTCTTCGCGCCTGAGTGGAAGTTTGACAACAACAGCTCTGTCACCAACATCAGAACCAGCTACACTAGCTGTTGCTACCGAGACATGGCTGGCCGCTTCTAAAGGATGATCTGAAGATAAGGAACTGACAACTTGGGTTTGGGAACCCGGGAGGTGGACTCGGTAGGATGGACCTGAACCACGATGCTTGGATTCAAAATAAAGGAAATTCTCGCTCTGCTTCGTCCACATATGCTCAGGTTTCATAACATACCAGACACGATCAGACTTGATCATAGTAGAGGGACGGCGTCCTGGATTGACAAATCCGCCACGGGGTCCACCACGACCTCCACGGGTGGCAACTGTACCACCTCGGCCACGAGCTGAACCACGAACTGATGAGATAGCTTGGCGCTGAGCCTGAGCTTCCGAACGCTGTTCTTCCTTTCGCCTCATCTCTTCAAAACCGTCGTGTGTCCAAGGTTGTTCTATCGGGGGAAGATTGACTTCTTCCTCTTTGTTCTCATCGATCTGTAACCCGCGTCGGCCAAGTCCGGATACAAAACCACCTCTGTCTCTACCACGACCCTGCCACTTACCTCTCCACCAGCCACTGAGACTGCGCAAGTCCTTATCCATCAAGCGATCATCATGGCCCCAAAAGCCGCCCACTTTAGGAACAAAAGAGGGATCACTTTCTAGCCTTTGCTGATACGCCTGGCGAGCGCTCTGGCCTAAAAGGCGCTTGGGTTGAGAGACGGAGGGTCTAGATAAATCCTTTTCCGGTGCAATGCCTTGAGTAACCTCTTCAGTAGCATTGTTATTCACAGATTCAGAAGGGGGATCGGGGAGAACTGGAGGGAGAACTGGAGGGAGAGTGACTGTGACCTTTTTCTTGTTCGGCTTCCTGGTTCTCTTTTGAGGAACAGATGTAACATCCTCCTTGAAGTCAGAGAACTCGATGACAGGTAGCTCGGCAGCACCATTAGCATCTGGGTCTGCAACCATTTCCGACCAGTTTCCAGTCGCTGAGAAGAAAGTTCTCGATGAATCATCGTTTATAGCACTGTCCTTGTCCAATGCACCGGAACTATGGCTCGTATTGGGGGTGTGAGCATCAATCTGACGGTCAGGCATGTCGTCTTCGGATACAGAATGCTCTGAATCGGTGGCCGAGTCGGATGACAAAGACTCATCTGAATCGAACTCTGAGTCTGTGCATACTGCCCGTTCAATCTCATCGTCACTCTCGATATCACCTCTCGTGCGACCTCTCCGTCTCACAACTCTCGACTTTTTTGTCCCCTTTTGCGGTGAAACTGGAGCAGACAGAGTTACAGTAGCTGGCATGTTGGTAACTGGCAGTGCCAGCGGCTCAGCAAGCGGGCAATGTAGATCTCGTTTTGAACTTACTTTCTTTTGAGAATGAAGGAACAGGAGAAAAAAAGGGCTGAGTTTGTTTGAGGACAGATACAGGATCAAGTGGTAGAAACAAACAAACAAACAAACACCATGAGGATGCTGTATCTCATTGAAACTCCGCAATGACTCAGGCCACGCTCCCTCCTGCCAGCCATGAATCCTGCACAGCCAGAAACCTTCAATCATCGTTGTGAACTGCTTTCAACAGGTCGAAACTACCATTTCGTAATTCAATCTACTTTCAGGGCCTCAGCGGTCGCTGAACAATTGTCCGGTTTATCAGGTTGACCAACTGCCAAATGGCTACAATCCCAAGTTGAATACGACGATCCTTTGTGTTCACGGTTTCCCTGATTTTTGGTAACGAGTTCTGCGAGAAGGCTGCTGAATTTCTGTGCTCACGATGTCAGGTATGGATGGCGTTACCAGATTGGACCATGGGTGCGGGAAGGCTACCGTGTCGTGGTGCCCGATATGCTTGGCTATGGAGAGACAGACAAACCTGAAGATATCGGGAATTACACGACTAAACAGCTTTGTGCGGACTTGGTCGCTATACTGGACTTGATTGGTGTTCACAAGATTGTAGGTATAAAGTAGAGTGTTGACCAATTTCAACTCTAACAATCTTCACAAAAGGTCATCATCGGGCATGATTGGGGATCTTACATTGTTGGCAGGTTTGCCCTCTGGTATCCTGATCGTTTGACTGCTCTTATCATGTGAGTGTAATTCTCTCCCTGCTCGAGGGTGATACACTCACGTGTGCTCTCGTCAGGCTGAGTGTTCCCTACATTCCTCCTTCGCCTGTATACACACCTATCCAAGAGGTCGCAAAGAAGGTACCAAATCTCGAATATCAAGTATATTTTGCTAGCCAAGGGTCGACAACCAATATCGAAGCCAACGTGCGTCCATTATTGTTTCGGTTCGAGACGTTGACTAGCTTCAACTCCTCACCAGCTCCGAACATTCTTACGTCTCTGTTTTCATCCGCCTGAATCACTCTTGGATATTTCAAGGGGAGAGTTCTGGAGCAAACCGCTATCCCAACTTACACTTGAAGCAGAAAATTCAGTCTTACTACCACAAGTTCGTTCAACTTGACATGTCTTCGCAGCCATCTCAATTTCCTTGTTCAGGAACTCGATTACTATGTTCAAGTATTAAGTAAAGGTATGAACGGACCTCTCAACTACTACCGAACGACAAAACTTAGGCACGAGGAAGAGCTTGGTGAGTGATATAAGTTCTGATGATATTCGATAATCTGATCCTGATTATATTTAGCTGCAGGCCTTCCCTCTAACCTTCGTCCAGACTTACCCGTCCTCTTCATATGGGGAACCAAGGATGTCACAGCTACACCTGCAGCAATTCGGAACGCTGGACAATTTGTTCCAAGACTTCAAGATATCACTCTGGAGGAAAGGGGCCACTGGATCATGGTGGAAGCTAAAGACGAAGTTACCCGACGAATTTCTGATTGGCTGAAGGGCTTGGGGGAATACAGCAAGGGGAGGCTCTGAAGAGAATTTAAATTTATTCGTTTTTGATTTTCTAGTTGGTGTGAAAACCTTCTGTTTCGTAAATGCCTAAGTGTGTTTTATATGGAAATCCATCATATCATATCTGAACCTCAAACCATCATGACTTCAACACCGACAGACGAAGAACTCACGCAACCTCAGAGACCTCCGTCGCCACCTCATACGACGTTCGTGGTTCGTGGTATTCACGTATGGTCATGTCCTTCGGCCACTCGACAGAAAAACTCACTGTATTGCTACCATGATCGCGTCTCATCTTGTCATTCGCTAGCTCCCAGACTTTTCTACATTCAAGCAGAAAGACTACCGTCATCCAACTTCTCAAGCCATCACTCATGTCGCGTGGAATTGTAATGGGAAGAAACTTGCGGGCGTTGGAATTGACAAAACAGCGAAAGTCTGGAACCCGGAGAAAAATGTGAGTTTTTTGCGACACAGAAACACGGTTGACGTCTGGGGATTATACTGAAACCATTGGTTTAACGCGGCAGCTCGAGTTCAGATCTGCTCAAGTCTACTCTGGTGGACATTCAGATGATATTGATTACATTTCATGGAACCCAACACACCCTGAACTATTCTGCACATCGAGTCAAAAGGACAGGAGGATTGTATTCTGGGATGCACGACGTGAGTTTATCTACCGATCGCCATACACTCTGTTTACTCAGTCTATTCTCATCTCGATAGAAAGTCGTTTTATCCAACAATGCTCTCTGAAAGTCACACCTACCTACACCCAGTATGCTCCAGATGGACGGTCACTTCTATTCGTTACGGCCGCTCACCAACTCATGTTCATGTCTTATGCTAAGGAGTCTGAAGAAGCGAAAGAACAATGGCAAACCAAGGTTTTACCAAATCAAAAAGATTCAGTTCGTCAGGTTTTTATTACGACGGAGCGTTCTCGTTTGATGACATCCTCAGGTTGGCTCTAGAGCCATCTTCAATCACACAGGAGATGGTCTAGTTGTTGCTTTTCATTCTGAACACACCCTTCGAGTGATCGATTATCCCAGTTTGGAAGTCAGGGACTCTCCAGCAGCTCATGTTGGCGGATGTATGGCTCTGGCTTTAGATCCAAGGGGGCGGTAAGTCAAGAGAAAGCCTTTCTCTTCCATGTGAGCCTTCTTTGATCCTTCACCTGTAGATATCTGGCTTCGGGCGGTCTGGATTCCATAGTTAACCTTTTCGACATGAGAGACTGGATAGTCGCCAGGACTCTAACAGCTTGCGAGTAAGACATCCATATTAATATGCTCGCTTTCGTACCTCATTCTCATTCACTTCTGAACAGATACAGTGTCAATGATTTGAGTTTTTCCTATGATGGCGAGTTTCTCGCGATCGCGAGCACGGGACCCTCCATTGATATCGTAAGTTGTCAATACAAAAAAGCCAGTCAAGAACTTCTCGACTAATCAAATTTAGTGTGCTGTAGAGACCGGTGCTCCTATACATCGTATTTCCACAATGACACCTTCTCCTACTGTATCTTGGCATCCTTCAAAATATGCCGTTGCCTACTGTGGACAAATAAAGGCTCGAGAAGGTGGCCCACCGCCTGTTGCTATCGTTAGCATTTTTAGTCCCATAGAGTAATTGTCCAAGCTTCGTCTCGTCATTTGTATTTCGGGCGATAATTTGAAAATCCTCGCTGTTTTACCTGAGACAACAAGTCATAAACACAGCGACTAGTTGCTCAAGTATTTTTGAAATCATGGTACAATGGATGGCAGAAACTGAAAAAAAGTCGGCCATAGCCTATCTAGAAAGCACTGATTATGATTCAAGTAGTCAATGCAGTCTAGATGGATATGAAAATAAGCATGAGATACACCAAAAAAGCTACATTTGAACCCAAGAAAAACGAATATAGGTGTCTCCAATGTGCATGGCAAGATAGTGGATGGGTGAGTAAATGGATCAATGTGTATGAAGGTGCGCTCCGAGCGTTACCAAGAGAATGCTGAGAACCGTGCAAAACAAAAGAAAAATAGAAATTCACGATAATGAGTCATGATAGGTCATGAGTGGTCATGAATAAGACATGAATGCGAAGAATATAGACGACCAATAACGGGAGCATTCATGATAGACAAGAAATAAGAGTGGCACAAAGAGGATGGGGTGGTAACATTGGCGGTGAATAGAGACAGAAGATCATGAACAATCAGGCATTATTGGGTATACACCGGAAAAATCAGTGGCAATGGAAGTCATACGAATCCACTATGTTCAATCTCAGAGGGAGGACGAACAATGACTTGGGGTAGAACTTCAGTCTGGCGCAATATGCCCCGCATCTTTGAGGTCTCAGACCTTGCCAATTTCAACGGCTTCAGTTTCTTGCAATGAGAGCGAAGACTGACATTAGGATCCGAATTTTCATCCACAATTTCTCGCGTCGCTCGATGCTGCTTTTTCTTCTTTCCGAAACTCGAGGCTCGAGTCTCAGTCATTGTAGTGAAATTTGGAGCGGTATTGGTGCCTCGATCCTGAAGAAGCGTGAGAGGACGCAGGCCGGCTTTGTTCGAGCTGGACTTGACGTCGGTGAGAATAGAAGGTATGTTCGAAGCTTTGCGTCGAAGTTCACTGGTTCTGGGTGCTAGTGATTTAACCGCGAGGCTAGGCCGCTGAGTAAGTGAAGTCATCGCGGTAGCAAATTTGGCATCAGGAGGTGTCACATTGTCGTCTACAGATTTTTCTGATTTGATACAAACAATGCTTGAGCGCTTGTGGGCTATTGTATGCTTCCCCAGTGGCAAGGGCGAGAGCCTATGTCTGTGAGTTCTCTTAGTAAAGCTGTTGAGGGGGGTGCTCTCGGCGACTGGGCCGGAGGCCAAATCGGTTTCACCGTTCATTTTGATGTCGCCTCCAACCTTCAACCCGTGAAAAAAGAGAGGGGGGACTCCAGCGGTCAGTATATCAATCTCGGTTACGTCGTTAGGTCGGTTGAAATTGAATTCAAAAGAAAACGACTTTTTGTGGGTGATAGAAAGAGCTTGATGAATACTAGGTGGAGTCAGCGGCAAGGGGAAGGGGGGCGGAGGACTGATTTTAAAACATGCAGTAGTGGTCGGTGTGCTTGGCCCACTGACGGAAGCGGTGGATCGAGAACGAAGATGCCCGGCAGTGCCTGTCGCCTTGACCCCTTCTTTCTCAGGAGGGACACTGGGCAGAATAACGGTTTGTGCAAGAGTAGAATAATGACGTTGAGCAATCATAATCTTGCTGGTTATAGCAAGGCATTCATCTTCAGAAAGGTGAGAACCAGCCTTGGACTCAACCTTCCTTCGTTGATTCTCGGCACTCTTTGGTTTACTCCGAAGAATTTTTGAGAATGCAAACTCATCATGCATGGGCGAAGGTTTAGTGAGAGGCTCTTCTGCGCATTCCTGTGAGGGAGTATCCGAGAATTTGGGACAGGGGTTGAAAACCTCAATTGCACGACCAAATTTGCCCTTGCCATCAACAGCGTCTCCTTGGGTAATCCAGAAGTCGTCGCTGTGACTACTCTCCACGACAGTTACACTAGCGGTAATACTGCGCTTAGCCTCAAAAGAATCCGTACGGGGAACACAGTTCTCGGGTTTAGGCAGCCCAAGAGTTGGCGAGAGTTGACTGGAGGCGTCAAAGAGGTCAGTAGGGATAGGAAAAGTACATCGGAATACAACGTTGAGAGCCAAGATAGGAGAGGATAACAAAATTGAAAGCATGAAGAAAATGCTGATAATTAGGGAACAAGGGTGATTTTGAGAAACAGAGACTAGATAAGGCAGAGAAAATGTCTAGCAAATGTACATTCATCAGATTTCATTGTAGTCAACGTATAGAAGTAGCACTCACGTAAGGAATCAATATGAACAGGAGCCAGCCCACGTTGCGAATGAAGGAGACATCCAGAACAGTGCTAGGTGCGCTCGAGTAAGGAACGTTTGCTTTTTCCGCCTGACTAAGATTAAAGCCGTAACTGCCTAAGGCTTGGGCTCTGCCCAGCGTAGGATCAGTGAGTTGCGGTACAAGGGTCGAGGGTGTGTGACAGTCTCGTATACTCGGAGTACAAATTGATGGCTCGCTACGTGTGGCAGGAAACGACCAAGCAGACATTGTACTACGGGAACCATCACTTGACGTCAACCACGAAGTCTGAGATCCCAGGCGAGGACGGGGTGTATCCCTGCGAAATGGGTCCGGATCCGCCAAACAGGGTGAAGCCCGACCATATGGTAAAGGCAAGGGAGGGACAGGGGGAATATCCTCGCGCGAATCTGCACCAAACCAATAGGCTGACTTAACAGGAACGGAATGATGATCTCCGATCTGAGGGCGTCCATGACTATCAGATGAGGGGTGAACAGAATGTTGCGTGGAAAGTGACCGTACCGAGATGGAGTAGCGACGAGAACTGGTGCTCGAGTTTGATGAAATCCAACAAGAACAAGTTTCGCGCAGCGCATTAATATCCTCGGTAGCAAATGATGGACATGGCTTCTCGAGGGTTTCTCGAACCGGTGGCCAAGAATCCATCTTTTCATTGATGGAATTTAGATTGTGCTTGATGACGGACAATGTGCTAATAAGGAACGTGAATGCAACCAAGGTGACGGCGGCGACAGTTGAGGTGTAGGCAATTAGTCCATAGAATAGACTGCTAACACCTACACTGGAGAGGATTCCTGCCAAAGCAGTGGATGTCATGATGAGAACGAGACTTGGTGCCCACAAGACCCAATGCTTTCTTCCGAAAGAGATGGAACGTCCAAGGCGAACGTGGAGAAATGTGAGGACCACGATGACTAAAAGCACGGTCTGACGAATCGTTAAGATAGTCCAGAATCTGATTGAAGAGGCCGTGTCTGAAGCGCTTTCAAGGTCAGAGGGTCCTCCCCTCGCCTCGCTCACTATTTGCCAAAAGAAGATGGCAAGCGCAACCATATCCAAGCTTGCTAACCATACGTGGGCCTTGTCTGCCGGAGCTAACTTCCGAAAGTTGGGCAGCCCAAATTCAGCCTGAGAGATGAAATAAGGCATATAAATTAAAAACCCCATAGGTGAACTCACAGGGGCGACACGTTTGCTCAAAGGATGAGGGGGAAGAATTGGAATAATGATACGAAGAATAACAAATGCAGAAGAAAAAAAGGACAAAAATGCAAAAGTCAGTGCCAAAACAACAGGTATCATCCTTGTAGTGAGTCGTCAAATTTGAGAGAGCGTGAGGTGCGTAAAGGGCGCGTAAGGGCGTAAGGTCTTCGTTAGACAAGGGGAAAACTCAGCTATGAAGCTGTATGAAGAAAGAAGGTAAAGGAAACCCAAGTTATACTTCTAAACTTGCCCACGGTTGGTCAGAATTACCTGTTGTTGGTCCTAAGCTGGACCCACAATTGACGCAATAGAACGCGCCAAGACCGGTCTGGATGATCGGCCATCAAAGTATCGTTAATCCCCAATATGTCCGTTATTGCCAGTACTTCGTGCCATGCAAGCCGTAACCTGGTACGAGGTCCTGCATCTTCTTTATCGATAAACTGTAATAACCTCTCTTGCCAATTAGATGAAAATGTGGCTTCTGGGAGGTTGTCTGAGGGGAATAGTGAGGCAACTGGGGGGGAGGGGCTTGGGCCAATCAAGGTTTCTCCTGAGTGGTTCCAGATGATGGGGAAAGTGTCGCACATGATTATTAGACATAGAATGAAGGAGTGAACGGAAATGGAAGAACTGATGAGATGCCAGGTTTAATTAAAGAATATCAGTGGAGAGTAACGAGCGTCAATAAATTCAGGAGTCCCCAAACAGTGGTGGATGTGTAGGAGTGGTAAGAATTTTATGCACAGGGCTATCCGAGTGTGAAAACGTGAGGTAAGAGGAAAATGCAATAAAGTCAGAGGGTCTGTACTAAAGAATTGCAAGTTGGCCAGGCAGTGCGTATAATCAACCGAGAGGATACGAGAGTGCAAAACGGCATGCTCAATACTGACTCATAAATAGGCTAAAGGAGAAGGTAGACCAGTGTCACGCGCTGCGAGCACTCTGCCTGTCACACCCTCTATGCTCGTGGACAAGTTACAAGGACTATTGGCTATTACAGCAAGCTCTAGCATCCTGCCGTATCTGCTGTTCTGAGAACTCGGTAGAAACCGAGTCAAATGAACCACGTTGTGTCACTAGGCTTCCTGCATGCACATTCCGCGAGATAAACTGGTGTCGGGGTATTAGCGGCCCACCTCGCGACAAAATTGGAATGTCCTCCCCGTGAAACAACCTCGGTATAGGAGCTATATTCTCATCACTGACTATGACTTGGGAGAGGGCATTTCCACGATCAGCTATTCCCACATGTGAGGCGACACAATTGGTAACATCGTGTCTATCTCCCTAGAGGCTTCCCACTCTCTCTGATGCGATACCAGCTTAGAGGTTTGGGAAGTAATGCGACGCGTGATGTGAGCGACATTTATACATGCCAACCATGCGGAAGGATCCACAATTAAAGGTCTTGCTCTCCTGAAAACTGCCCAACTTGGGGTTTCTAGAGCCCAACATGTTCCGTGTCGCGATCCTTCTCGTCAGTGCTCTGCTCGTAGATATCGTCTCAGCCGGTGGGCGCTCTCACGGCTCCATGCTCAAACCTCCTGGTATACCTTTTATCAGAGTGGAGGGATTACAAGCACCAGTTGTCAGTCGAAATGGAACCATACTCCCTCCCTACAACAAGACTTACTTGTTTGACCAACTAATTGACCACAATGACCCAAGTCGAGGTACTTTCAAGCAGAGATTCTGGCATACATATGAGTTCTACGAGTCCGGTATGTGGCGAGCATATTTCTCATGGTACTTTTCACTCACGAAATCATAGGCGGACCAATAATCCTCATGACACCAGGAGAGATAAATGCAAATGGTTTGTGACTGGCCACTAAATTAGACCGTAACACTGATTTTTTGCTCAGGATATGCGGATGGCTATCTCTCGAATAGGACTATCAACGGACAAATTGGTGAGTACATATAGAAACTAGTCTGGGTTTGGCTTATTCCTTGCTATTTTCCTAGCTCAACAACAGAACGGGAGTGCTATTGTGTTAGAGCATCGCTTCTACGGCTTAAGCAACCCCACCGATAATTTGACATCCGAGAACTTGAAGCTCCACACAATTCAACAGGCTATCGATGACCTCGAATACTTTGCAAAGAATGTTGTGCTTCCTCAACCTGATGGTGACAAAGTGACTCCTGATAAAGCACCTTGGGTCCTCGTTGGGGGTAGTTATTCCGGTGCGTACATTAGACGGTGATGTTCATGTTCATTTAACCAACGACTTTCCGCAGGCGCCTTGACGAGCTGGACAATGGTTAAGTAGGGATATCTCCACTATCTCTGTTGAAATCAAATATTCATTTGATATCAGTAAACCTGGTTTGTTCGCAGCAGGATATGCTTCCTCAGCTGTCGTTGAGGCCATTCTGTAAGTCTTCTGTCATTGAATTTCTCAACATGTGAACCTGATTCCTGTAGTGACTTCTGGCAGTATTTCGAACCCGAAAGGGAACACATGCCTCAAAATTGCTCAGCTGATATTCAAGTCGCTATTGCGCATATTGATGAGGTCTTTTCGGGAACAAATGCTACTGCTATTCAGGAAATAAAGGAACTCTTCGGCCTGGGCAACATGACTCATCTGGATGACGTCGCTGGCGCACGTATGTAACACTCACTCGCAAAATCAAACTTAAATGATCTCCACATAGTAAGAAACAACCTTTGGGATTGGCAATCGTTACAACCGACATCTGGATCCAAGACCCAGTTCTATGCATTCTGTGACGCGCTTGAAGTTAAAGATGGTCTGAGCGCATCAGCTGAAGGTTGGGGCTTAGCACATGCTCTTCAAGCCTGGGGAAACTTATGGACAAAGGGCGGATATTTACGGGGACGTAAGTAGGCGTGATTGTCCAAGCTTCCAAGCTCATGAGCCTTCCCTGGCAGTCTGCGGTGACAGTTCACCTGAGTAATTCTTTTTCGCTGAGCTAGCGCTATTGCTTATCCTGTCTTAGGGAGTGTCTTGGAACCTACGATCCCTCTCAGGATTACTACACAGACACCTCCCTCGGTAACGACAATCGTTCATGGTTCTGGATTGTGTGAGTTCAACAGCGTACTATCCTGTGAAAAACAGTCTCATGCTTTTTCTAGATGCAATCAAGTCGGATACCTCCAAGTCAGATCGATCTTTCTCTTTGATTAGGATAGGCTGATGTGATTATTCATAGGAGGGCGCGCCAGAAGGACACCCCTCGCTTGTCACTCGCCTGGTCCAACCGCCATATGATCTAGTATGTAAAAATGTCCCTCTGGTGTCACGCTCCTCATTTTTCCCAGCGACAATGTCAATTCATGTTCCCGGATGCCTTCCCAGAGCCGCCAAAAGTTGACATAGAGGGTACAAACAAGAAATACAAAGGCTGGGATGTCCGCATCAAGAACATCTTTTTTGCCAATGGCATGCGTGAGTACTCGATCACATGGCATAACATTCATTGGCTTGAAATCCAATTACAGGTGATCCTTGGAGAGATGCTACCATCTCTGCGGAAGGGTTGAATGTTGCGAGCACCCCGGAGCAACCCATTCATATTGGTGATGGATTCCATTGCTCTGATCTCTCGACCGCGTCTAGCGTGGTTGACCCTACTATTCTCGTCGTTCAGCAAGCCGCTCTTCAGTCAATGAGGACTTGGCTTGCTGAGTGGGAGCCGACTGTTGTCAGCGGTAGCAGGAACACTGCCCCTGCAAACAGTACGAACTCATTGCCTCAGGGTAGGACTGCTCCCGTGCCCAGTAAACCGGTCAGTGCCTGGAGCAAAGGTGCCGGTACTGCGTGAACATCAGGTGTGGCTATGAGACCATCTACATTGTCTTGCGCTCCGTGTCTCGCTTTATCAATTGATTTCGTTTGAGTCGTTTGGCGTTCATGTATTTTGAGCAGTAGGATGAGAGAAACATTGGATGACAATAGGAGTAAAAGTAAAAGATGAGGTTGAGGCCGTGGAAATGAATTTCCATGCCCGGATGTCGATTACTAGTCTGCTCTGGACAGACTTGAAGAAAAAGCTATGGAGAACTCGCGTTCATCAACTCCCGAGGCTCCTCCTGAGAATCTCTGGTCTTCAATTCTCGACTCTGTTTCTTCCTCGCGCTCCCTGCCCACAAAGCAAATTCTCCTTCTGGGCCAGCCATCCACAGGAAAATCAACTATTGCGTCTGCTTTACTGCAGAGAGCAGCTCCTTCCCCAGAGGAGAACAAAGGGGATCAGCGCGTAGACTTTGCGCTGGGTTATGATTTCACTGACGTTCGGGATGACGGGGATGAGGGTGCGTACGGGGACATGGATATCATCAGTAGAAGCCATACTCAAGCATGGGTCCAGATACCCTTGCGCGTCTGTCAGTTTATACGGTTCCATCCTCACATTCATCATACACAACATTGCTACCACACTTTTTGCCTCCGGGTACAGCGCTGCCACACACACTGGTAATGATTGTCCTTGACTGGACACGACCCTGGTCATTTGTGGAGGAGCTACAAACATGGCTGCAGTGGGTAGAACAATGGACTAAGGGAGATGGTTCCAGAGAGCTTGAGGTTATTCGCGAGGAATGCCGTGAAAAGCGTGAGTGTCATTTATTCAACTTGTGTGTACTCAATCAATTTGCTTTTTAGTACAGTCTCATCTACAGCACTATTTTGAGCCACAAATGAATACTGATCCTCTCCCTGCTTCAAATTCTGCGTTGAATAACACGATACTGCCCCTTGGACCTGGTGCTCTAACACACAATAATGCTGGTCTCCCTATCATTGTCGTATGTAGTAAAGCTGACTTGATTGATGGAGAAGCCGATACAGTTGCCGCTGCAACGGGTATGGGTGGTATGGTCAAGGGGAAAGGTGGTGAACGGGAAGAACGGACAGACGGCATTATGCAAGTTCTCCGTACAATCTCCCTGAAATGTATGTTACTCCACACCATTTGCATCTCGATTGCTGACTCTGATTTCGTTCTTTAGATGGAGCTTCGTTATTCTACACAACGTCTCAGCCAGCCACTCTTCAAGTCTTACGGCAGCACGCCCTTCACCTACTATTCATGGCACCTCCACCTTCCCCAACAATGCCTGGAGGGTCAGAGGCTCCCGCACCGGTGCGAAATCCTTTCCCCTTTCAACATAAACCCAATACCCTTGATCGTGACCGCATTGTGGTACCAGCCGGGTGGGACAGTTGGGGGAAGATATCTGTCTTACGAGAAGGTTTTGATGCAAAATCTTGGGGTGAGGCCTGGGAACGCGATCTTGAAGAAACAGAGGGCCAGGGGACCGGACAAGCTGGAGCAAAGAAACTGTTCGCTATCCTTGTGCCAGACCAAGGAGAAAGAGTGAGTTCCACTGACCTATCGTTCATATTGTCACTTATAGTGCCAATTTTTAAGCCGCGTCTGTTACCGCCAATCAGCAATCCAATGCCAGAGCAGACGTTCCTTCTTAGGCATTATGATGAGAACTCGAAGAAGGCTGATAGAGATCCGCGTGCTTCATTCCGGAATCCAACTGATCTGACGACGGGTGCTCCAGCTGGTATTGTTGGGCCTCTTGGTAGCAGTAGTTTCAGCATGCCCAATGTCGAGCGCGTCCTCAACGAGATGGAAAACTCAACAATTTCGCCTTCAAATACTGCCAACCCTGCACCTGAGCATCGGAAATACCCAAATCGGCCTCCAGGAAGGTCAACTGGGCTTGCAGGACTCAACGCACAACAAAATGTGGCATCGAGCAATCGTCCTCAGCCCTCCTCGAATACGGGCACTACCACAGCTCCTTCGGGTGGTCCACAGCCACAACACGAGGTCCTGCACAACTTCTTCCAAAGTTTATTGAGCTCCAGAGATCGAGCGAGTGGGAGAGACCGGAATTCTGCTCCCGCTCCTGCTACACAGTCTTCTGTAAGGACAAACGAACAAACGGAGGCGAATACATAGTTTTTTCCGGTGCTGTAATTTCATGGTGCTATTTCGTTGTCATTTTCTATTCTCATCACGATACATTTTCGTTTTAGAGTATCAATATATAAGTTCGCCCGATCTTGAGCAATTTTCGCCGAGAGTAGTGAACACCCAAGGCGCGGCTATCACTATTGACAATTGTTTGGTCTGGAAATCTTCCTTCCACCACTAGACATATGATCTAGGGCTCGCTCATACCATCCTGATCTACCTAGGAGACATTTCCAGCTGTATCTTTCTCGTTTCTGAGGCTCAACCATGGGCAGATGGCATGTCGTTATTTCAGTCATAATCTCTGTCTCTGACATTCCCACGTTCGCAACCAGGACTCCCAACTATGTCGACAACGTACTCAACACCAAAGTCTCAGCTCTAATGTTCGTCGTTGTTTTCCCTGCACTTTGCTTCTGTATCAATGTCACTTGCAACTTTAGCACAGGCGCGATTAATCGTGCGGCGGTGGAAAAGGAAACGACTATCACGTATGATGAGTTCGTGAACGAGTTAGACACTGGGGATTCGTTCACAACGTCGCTCGTTGATATTCTGGTGAAGGTGCCCTTTCTCTTGTACACCTATTCCATACTCCAGCTCACGAGATAAAAATAGGAGCTCGCTGAGCGGCATACACGTCCATTTCAACAAAACGAGCGGCAGTTTATTGCACCACGCACTGCAGAGCGATTATTAACTCTTGCAAACCAACGACTATATCGAGGAGAAAGACACGGCATTCGCAACCATGCAGGACGCAGAACATATAACCTTGCCGAGTTCATGCACCTGCCTACGGCAGAAATAGATGCCGATGAGGAGGATTTCGCGAATTTGATGGATGTTCCTTCAAGTGCTGCTGAGGGTGCAGGATTTAATAATGATCATTTTGATGCTTATGGGTCAAACGGCAATAGCTGGCCGTCTGTCCCTCGGAGAGTTGGGACTACACCTTCACCACCACTTGAAGATGAACCTCTGTGGCGTACTCATGGTCCTTTGACCGGTACGGTTCGCCACTCAACGTGGGAGGCGACAACTGGTACGAGCAGTAATTCTGCGACCTCTATCGCAAGGCACTCTTCCATTCGTCGACCCCCGCGTCGTATGGTTGACTTCAACGATTGGACGGCACGTAGACGGTCAACTATCCGAGATGGCAACCATGGTGAAGGTTCTGATAGAAACTCGCCCTTCTCGTTGGGCAGTGGTAGTGATTCTCCACAGACCGTCCGAAGATTCTTCCCAACTCTTTCTCGCCGTTCAATTCGCCCATCAGAGTACAGAGAAGAGGGAAGGGTACATCCCTCTGGTGATGCAGTGGATCGTGAACGGTCTCCATCTGTGATAACAAGGGCAACGGAATCATACTCGAGTTCAGGGAGTAGCGGTGTAATGCCAGAGGATCGTCCTTTGCCTAGGCTTAGGCGCCGCGATGTACGCCTTCCAGAGATGTTCTATACGAACCGCTATTCTTGGCCTACGTCTACATCCAGCTCAAGGCCCTCGGAACAAATGAATAATAACGCACATTCGTCGTTGACAAGATCACCTTCACTAGGCCCTTCGGAACTGCACTATCCTTTGTCTCCCCCGACTTCAAGAGTCGCGCTGAGTGAACCTGTTGGGTATCCAACCCCTGATTCCATTGAAAATGAACCTACCTCGGTGTAGAACTTTGCTCCTCCATCCTGCAATTTCTATACATCTATATTTCCTCATGGACTTTTGTCTCTTTCACTGTGTTGTGTCTTATCACCTTACTAGTTGGAGAAATTTTTTTGTTCTTGTATCTGACCCGAAACATGGTTTTTAGTCCGTACAAATCTAGTTACACGTTCAATAGTGAGATGAGAGAAATGAGCACAGCCACATACCATACTTTCAGCTTTGCATCGCCTTGCTCCTATGATCAAGAAGCGCTCACGCCCTCAACCTCGCATTCGCAAAGTCTCTCCGGAGGAAGAATTGGAGCCAATACCCGAAAATGCAGAAGAGGCAGGTTTACCGTATGTCACAAAGTCTCAATCCACAATTCCAGGTATTGAATGACTTTAGGATTTCAGACCTAATTGAGCTCAGAAAGTTGCGACGAGCACGACAAGGTATCGATGTGACCAAACTTCACAAGGGCGATGCTAAGCGGAGACAAAAGCGAGCAAGGGAAGGCGAGGAAGGCGAAGAGGAAGACAAACCTGTGAAGCCTGGCTTGAAGAAAGGCACTACTACTGTGGATGAGGATGAGTATGTTGTTTCTCTTCATAATACTAGTGTATGACATTTTGCTAACTATTGAAGCGAGGAAGCAAGCAAGGAGGCTAGGGCTAGGAGGGTTGTACGGACGAATAATTTCACGCAGCAGACGAATGTTATGGATGTGGACAAACATATGTATGTGTACTGCACTTTGCTGTGTGCATGTATGTGATCTTTGTGGCAATTTAAATATTTCTAGGATGGCGTATATCGAGGACAACCTGAAGGTTCGGAGTCGACCCAAAGAGAACGGGAAGAAATATACAAATCCCTCAGATCCTCAAGAAGCATTATATCGTATCGTGGACAGGTTTAAAGTCAACAAGGAGATGAAGGCAAATGGAGAAGAAGGAAGTGTGACAAATAGCCTGACTATGTTGACTGCGATTCCAGAGGTTGACCTTGGTTTGGAGTGAGTACAACATCTCACATTATGCAACCGTGTTCCAGTGCTTAATTGCTCAGCAATCGCTTAAAGAATATTGAAGAAACTGAGAAGGCTAAGAGAACTGTAGACGAGAATAGGCAACAGAGAAAGAAGGTCAAGGCAGACGACGAAGAGCATCTGGTCGCCCAGCGATGTGAGTACTATCAATCTCTCATTTTCACTGTGCTATACCCAAGTTGAAGTGTAAAGTTTATCGACCTGGGTACCGCGCCAAGTCTGACGCTGATATTTTGCGCGATGCGAAGCTGGAAGCTATGGGTTTACCTCCTCGAGAAGATTCCCCACGACGACGAAACTACGAACGAACTCAGATGGCGACCGACGAGATGGTACGTCTCCGTCTCTAGATCTATCTGCGATAGTTGAATGGCCATTATTACTAGGTTATGGAGAGGTTTAAAAAGCATGTTCACATGGGTTAGAGGAGGCTATATCGACGCCAAAGTTGAACTACTGATTGAGATGCAATTTACCCTATGTGTACATACATGTGTGATTTCAACGAATTCACCGAGATGATAGATATAGTACAGTCCATGGGCTAACGCCACATGTGTACGTTATCGAAGTCTATATGCTTTACAAGCATCTGGATTTTTCTGGTGGCGGTTCATGGAATCTCGGCGAGAGAATGAGTACCCACACTTCTCGCATACCCACATGGGTATTTCGATGTCCAGTGCATTCCCGAATCCTCCCCGGCAACTCGTTGACTCCTCCATATGTCTCTTCCTGTCATGAATCCTTCCAAATTGCTTGTCGCACTGGGGACACGTATACCTCTTGTCCCCCTGCTCATTTATAACGTAACCCTGGAACATTGATGTTGTTAATCTGTCTGGATTTTGTGAATTTTGCCGAGATGAGATAGCCGAGGGAGTGGTCGAAGACGATGTCTTCCTTCGGGTGCTACTAGGTGATGTATGCTTGGCTGACCTCCCCTTTCTCGTCGGGTCTAGTGGAGGGACTCTCAGATATATTCTAGGTTCCGTAGATTGCAGGGATGAGACGAGTTTGGAGCTGCGAGTTGCGGCATCTGTGCCGTCATTCTGGATAGGTGAGGAATGAGGAGGAGAATTGGGTACACTCGACTCGTCCTCCTCTTCGAATTCGGTGCCTGTCTGGTAGATCGGTGAGTTAGGCTGGAGGGTGCTTCTGATTCCGGACTCGGGTGCTGGGCTATATGCCTGAAAGACATTGAGAAGTTAGTGCAGACCATAACTAACAGAGGTGCATACCAGGCGCCATATTGTTTGTTCTGAAGACATCTGGCTCGAGGTGGAAATTTTCCGAGAGAGGAAAAACTCTCGGTAATGTGCGTACGAAGGGAATGTCAAATAATTGTCCGAAAATCCGGGATGGTGTTTTCTTGCAGTGCGAAGAACTATGTACCTGGACAGCACGTTTTTGTATTGCTCCCGAGAGGGAGTCGCCAAGTCCCAATCAGAAGCACGAGGCGAGGTTGTTTAGGGCGTGATAGATTTTAGGCAGTTTGTACAATGCTATCGAGGTAGAAGAAGAAACATGTGGAGACATGGAAACCAATACCCCTTTATGTCTTTTCATTGTCACGACGCCACACCGTTCCGCGTAATTGAACCCGATTGGTCCACACCACTAATATTCCAGCCTCGTGCAGCTTTTCAACATGATGGCTTGTCGCCAAATTCTTATGATGAATCTCTGTCGAAAGGCATGAGGGTCTAGCCGAACTCTACAAAGTTTGCCGTCTTCACTGTCTAAATGACGAAATCATATTTCAAGATAAAACCCTGCACTAGGCGCCCGGAGGCTCATGTGCTGGCGTAGAGTACCATGGTCATAAACCTGAGCCTCAACTCCACGTACTGCCAGCTTTTAAGGAGTGCATCTTTTTTTTCTTTCTCAAGCTGTCTCGCGACCTCGACACTCGTAGTATCCAATCGTCTCTCAAACAGCGCAACGCTCTCGGTGCACATTCCGGTTCCTATTCCATCTACCGTGCACTGTCCATCGCCTTGGGCTTTCTCCCCAACCAGATTCTACTATGACCGAATCTCCGTCCGATTCCTGGAGTCACCTCGTCCAAACAGTATTCAAGGTTGAGATGGATGGATGTATTACAGTGACGAAAGCGCATTCGAAGATGAGTGAGCTGGGTCAAATCGCTCGGTTTACCACACAGGCTCAACGGCAGCCTTGCTGACATTGACCTCGATGCTACTGCTCCCCATACCCTCATACTCATTCTTCACTGACCTATTCAACCACAAAATCTTCGTCAATACTAATCGTGCCATTATCTCATCTTGTGGATCACTGATATCTATCTATAGCTCAGAAAGTCTCTTGCGACTCTTTGGGGATACAGGAGGAATGTATCCTGAACTCATCGAGTCCGGGTTTTGCTTCCTATCGGAAATACTACAGTCTGTCACTGGCACTCACAAGTTATTTGTTTCATTGGGCTTTGCTAATTTAGTCCAGTTGGCAACCTTGTCTATCTCCGACGAGAGCAAGGGTTTTGACTTTGCGGGTCCACGACGAATGTATGGCTTTGTTAGTGTGTGTTATACTTCATCAGACAACGGCTTAGACATCTTTGGTTTCGACTTCACTGAGTAATATATCCGTAACGTCCAAGCCGGTGGCGTGGGCATCGTCGTCAATTTCAGAAAGCAAAATCGAGCTCTCGGTGAAGTCACCAAGTACGTTGAATTGGTACGTTGAATTGGTTCGTCTTTGGGTTTCATAAATGGGTTTTGATCTGGGACTGGTCTACAATTTGCGCGAGCGTGGAAGTGACTCAGCTACTTTAAGCCCACGGAGATGATTGCTGTGAAGGATATGCCATTGCAAGCACTAAATGCTCTCCACTGGCTTGGTATCAAGAAGGTCGATTGCATGATCAGTATGAATGACAAAAGAGTATCCCAACTCAAGTATTTTACTCTGTCTATATGACGCCATTGTCAAAAGCAGCATACCCATACAATATTCCTGGTATCAATTTTGCTGAATGTGATACCAGATATTTGTTGCAGAATACTTCTTGAGTGGGAAGATGTGCTCTCGATGTGCTCTCATTGTTTTGCTTAGTCAATAATTCAATGTTGAAATCGGAGCGCAGGTGATAAATAAGAGGTCCTAGTAACCTCAGGAGTCATCCAGTAAACTGTGGACAACTGTAAATGACTATGAGTCAGAAATGTGTCCACAGGGAGTTGTACATGTTGGTGAGGTTCGAGACTGTAAGGGAACTGGCTCTTTCGAGACTTTTCTCTTCTGTGTTTTTTAGCTGATCCATGTTCCATGATCCTTTTCTACATTTGCACTCATCCACTTATCTGCTTTTCCATGCTTTGGACCCCTTCAAGTTGTATACCAATACTCCTAACTATTTGAATATGTTATTTAACTTCTCTTTCTGGTACTTCCCTGCTCTTCTGCAATGCTCTATGGTCTTCCAAAGTCTGCTAGTGTCATCTGCTCATCCACTTATCCACTTTCCCATGTTCTGGAAGCACTTGCTAAGCACTCTAGCTCTCTTCCAATTTAATCTCTCCATTCTGAACTATTCCTGATTACTTAAGTATCATCATTTCTTGCTTATGTAAACAGAATTCTGACACATTAAAAATGGACCTGTTATTATATAGAGTAGTCATGTTACAATCATTACCTTATGACTTATAGATGTTTGCCTCATGAAGAATATGTGTTAGGATTCATTTCATTCTTGACTCATTATTTACTGTGCCTTACTTCTACCTCATGTAACATAAGTTAGCATCTCATATAGTAATGGAGGTTTTCTCATTTCCTTCATCATTGTTTTCTTAAGGATACTTCATGTATTCCTCATGGTCATTAGGTATGTATATGTTATGATTCAAAGCTTCAAGGGTTAAGCAATGAAACAACTCTTGTATTGAGTAACACAAGAGAACTCGATAGAGTTCCTAGTACAAAGTAGTCTACCTTATATACTACTACTCATGGTCCAT
>Ga0157368_1000041_pt1 | contig 53830 bp, 71 predicted proteins | sample AttbisABBM3_FD_113146 | JGI IMG/M metagenome (GOLD analysis project Ga0157368, IMG submission 113146) | Fungus gardens microbial communities from leaf cutter ant in Botucatu, State of São Paulo, Brazil - Atta bisphaerica ABBM3 | ecosystem: Host-associated > Fungi > Mycelium > Unclassified ... | reverse complement strand
GTTCTTCTAAAACTCGTCTTGGTTCTTCTTTGTAGTTTAAACTACATGTGTTCCATTCTCAACAGGTAACTCTGTTTAGTATTGTTTGTATGCACCTCTCTTGCAAGATAAGCTTGTCAATGCTTTACCAAATGTTACGACCTTAAGCTAGAGCTCAGGTTATACTTAGGCAAAGACTTGAAAAGAAGTTAAGAGAAGTTTATAAGTGGTAAAGTGTAAGAATACAGGAGAGTATCTATGCTATATATACTAGAATGAAACAAGGAAACAATGTACAGTACATGAAATGTATAACATGAGGAGACTATTAGGATAAAGCAAGGTTGTAGCATCTACTACATGAGGTGCTGACTAAGACTACTACAGCACAGCCGATCATGTTGTCATACTCTTTGCTCTTCTCCATGCTGTATCCTAGAGGCATCAATCGTAACAGACTCTAAGTCATTCAATCCCTCACCCATTTACCTGTGTAAGATGTCATGGGATTACTGCAAAAAAATCAAATGTGATGATATTATTAACAATTGGAAAATGACCTTCCAAACCTCTGATGGAAAAGGGAGACAATTCCTTAATCTAATAGATGACAACTTCAATGTCATCGAATCTTCTTACACCAAAGGAGGTCTGTGGCTCCAAATATTTGGTCACTCAAACTCGTTATGTGCACACGCTATGAGAGCAATCACTAACCATGCTCCGATTGGTGAATACCAACTTAGATTTTTTCCAAGTGAAGAATTTAGGTGCCCCTATGGAAACTACCCTATAGAATCAAGGAGACATATCCTTCATAACTGTATGAGATTTAATGGGTATTAGAACCCCAGACAAGACTCTCTTAGCCATTTTGTCATGTTTTTGGTGGCTAACCCAAATGCCTTTGCCTTTATAGATAGCCTTACTTTGACTGTTCTAAGTTGACCTTAGAAAAAATCTTATCCTTTTTTCTTTCTCTATTTCCTTTTATTCTGCTCATACAATTAGTCTTTTTCTTTCCTCTATCTCTTTTCTCTCTTTTTCTATTTTCCACTCCATGTTAGTCTGCCTCTCTTGTACGTAGTTACGAAGTAGCTACCACAGTCTGCCCTCGCGCTCCGTGTGATAAATTGTTGAATTAAAAAAAAAAGATCAGCCATGCTGTAATAATTGGACTTATATTAATTGGAAATACTAGATGCTCAGATGCCATATTTGGTGGGTTTCATCCCTGATTATTGGGAATTTCCCCAGTGAATAAACAGTTTTCCCCTGTTCAAGTACCAGGATCTGCATTCTCTCCCATAGCCTGCTTGACCTCCAATTGCTCCATAACGGCTTTTTGTAGACTAGATTTCGTGTTTCGAAATTTTGTCCCTCCAGTTGGAACCACAGGAGGCATAGAAGCCAAGCTCTGTTGACCGGCCTGCGGACCATTGGGATTGAGCTTATGAGTATCTACATCTGAACCGCGTAAACGAGGAGGAACGATTATGGGTGTTGTCCGAGGTGGTGGTGGCCACTAAAGGAGATGAGTCAGAACAAGGCCAGTTGAGCCAAAAGGAACTCACGCCTCGGTTTGGCTGATTGAAGTGAAGTGCTGCCCATGGGGGATAATCCTTCTCTAATCTGATGATATGATCTTCAATGAATTTGAGTCGAGCCCACAATGTTCGTGGTGGCGATGGAACTAGAGCGGAGAGTCTAGTTATCAGAAAATAAAGAGAACTAGATACCCACCATATCGGACAGCCAAATGGGTTTCAATGTCAGTCAACCGCTCATCGACGCCAGGATGGTGTCTAGGAAGTGCGTTCTCATCGCTCGGTACAACTGTGGGATCTCGAGCTCGGCCATTGCTTGTTGTTTGTGGTTCAGACTGCCGACTGTTACTTTTTCTGGCTCTTGTCCGGCTCAAAGGACCATTATCATTTTTGGCTATATCGTACTTCATTTGCGCCTCGCGGTCAATTGTCTTTGCGTCTGTGCGAGCACAGGAGGGGATAGTACCATCTTCAGGGCCATTTCCACTTTCTTGGCGTTTGCGTTTTTCTGAAAGGCTCAGAAGAAATTCGGTACGATTAGAGGCATCATTGCGAGCTCTATTTCGAGCAAGAAATGCTGATATTTCTTTATTAATCTGAAAAATATGGCAATGAGTTGGCTTCTGAGCTCATGATGATCATGGCGACGATGATGATAACTCCAACGCACCGAAGTCGGCGTACGGGCCTTTTCGCCAGTCGAAAGCTGGACATAATCCAGTTTCCGCTCTTCTAAACTACGATCGACTTCTGGCTCCGCTGGATCTTGAACCTCAGCTGGGGAGGGGATAGAAGAGGCTTCTCTTTTTTCCCCTTTCGATGACCGAAACTCACAAGTACTCTTCGAAAGTCATAAACTTCACATTGTCACTATTCAAATGGAAGAAACTTACGCCAAGCCCTTCGATCAGATTCTCCAGTGCTGTAGGAACTTGAGCCCTTTCCCATTGAGAGTTCATCATGACCATATCACACTCAAAACCTCTCAATGCCTGTATCAGCCCTGCATCCTTCAAGAACGCTCGGACTGCTTCATCCCAGTGTTCGTACTTAGGCAGTGGCAACGAGGACACATTCAAGTCTTCATCAATCTCCATCTTCTCAAAAGAGGTCGCTTGTGAAGCCGTTACAAACGGGCCAATAGTACTAGATGCTGATGAGATCGCAGCCAGAGCGGCCGGTCGCACTGGCAGGGTATAATAATGAGCCTGATATGGGGCATATGCAGATCGAGGGTAGTGTGGGGTCGGTGGAACGGTAGATGCACCTCCAGTGTACAAGGAGTTCACAGACCAAGCATTTTGCCAGTAGTTTTGGTACGACTGTTGTGCATCTGCAAGGGTTGAATAAGGATTTTGGTTTCGATTTGGTTTGACCGAAGTGGAGACATGAGGACTCCCAGAATTTAAAGATATGTTTGACTTTTTCTCAGCCATTCTGGAAGACTCAGCAGCTGAGGCAGGTGGACCAGAAGCCATAGTGGCTGATACTTGGAAGCGTTGACGAAATGCTCGACTAACGTCCTGGAACCATGATGCCTGAACGTTTGTTTGTTGTTTGTTTGGTGCGTTACTGGCCTACCAAATGATGCCAGAACCGGATGGACCCGGCGTCGCTCATGGCTTGTAATTGGAGCCCAAGGAATTTTGGCAAGAGTGGGCAGGTATTGCAGTCAACACAGTTTGTCGTTATCTCATAGACGGAGCAGATTGGAGCAATCAATTTCTTGGTTATCATTCACTAGGCAACAAGCACAAATGATCGACAGGCTTCTAGAGGACCTACGGGGAAAGAGGCTGCTTCCGAACAGGTGAAGAAAATGACCTGTAATCATTTCGGATCGCGCCGCCGCCAAGTATGCGGAAACTTTGAAGTTTAAAGTCCATTTATATTTACAGGGGGTGAAGGAATATAGAACTAATTGATCTGATAGCCACCGAGACCATTAACCGACTTCCAACCTCCTTCGGATAACATAGTTGGTACGATATGAGCTGTCAACGTTTGGGACCATGATGGTAATACACATCACAGCATCATGGCACATGTGACGATGATAATTGAGGAGGATCAGATCTAGAGTTTCTATATATATCATCCCGTCACATTGTGTTCCAAAAATAGGCAGAACACAGTAAATGCCGAGCAGTTTACTCGGGAAATTTATTCCAGCATCTGCGAAGCCGCACTGCCGCACCACGTGGTTTCATGTTGGTTTCGGCGTGATACATCGGCTCCAACTTGGAGCACTTGACGCCACCTGCACGAGGGTTGAAAGCCACTCAGAACCGGGTCCCAAGGTGCTGGATGTCCTAAGAGATCGGTGTTCAGGGAGCCCATCCAGATTTAGACTCCCAAAGAAATAGAAATTTTGAGGAAAGGTTCACAGCCCACATGCAAGACTTTGGCTCAGCCAACTGATCTCGGACGGCGAGAAGTCCGATGCTAGGCCAAGTCTGACAGTGGCGCGGTGGCACGAAGAATATGCTAGCACCGGCATTGTGAGAGTCCTGAGATAAAGCGGTGGGAGAGGAATAAATAGATGGGAAAGGAAGCAGCAGATTTTGTACTATGACGGAGAGCATTTGCCTTATGTGGAAGTCGGGCTGGTTGCATTAATTAGTGGTAAGCACGCGTGCTTCCTCACTCATGCATCTCATCTGCCAGTCCTCTTCCTCGCCCCTGGCCAATGCTCCTGGCGATCTCCTCATAGAAATTGGTCTTTGGCTTGACTCCCGCACCGATCTCCTCCACCTCGGCCTCACTGTGCGTCACACCTCTACTGCTCTTTACCGTCACTGACATTCTTTTCTAGTCCTCATCAATCTTTTCGCACATTTCTTCCGTACTATATGAATCTGTGGTTCTGTCCACCGTACAACAATGCACCTCTACTCTTGGCATGCTTGCCCGTCGCGCCGATATAGCACGTCACGTCCGCGAACTCACTATCCGGTTCCAGCCCAAGCATACTTCCATCTTGACCACCAATGATAGACGAGCCGCTTCGGCAGCCGTTATTGAGGTCGCTTCCTCCAAGGCTCTGGACGCGCTTCGCAAATTTGTGTGGGACGCTGATGAATTGCCGTTTCATGAGGATATGTGGTTTGCTCTGAGAGTGTGGTATGTAATATTGATTGACTCGAGGTATCTCTTTTCTCATCTCTGTACCCTATCAGTTGCCCTCAGCTACGTTACATTGGAGTTAGTCTCGGTTCTATACTCCCTAGCCTGAATAGTCACGTGAGTCTCGACGTTATTCTTCTTCCAAGGCTTACGACTCTTGTCAAGCTTTTTGATTTCTGTGACCTCTCGGGATTCACGCTTTACCTTAGTTCTGGCTTTTATGAATCTCACGTAGACCTCTTTATGGATGGTCCGTCCCAGTCTACCGATCGTGATCGCTTGACTAACTAATCCTGAGCAGAGGATCAGCCGATATCTCGAAAACTTTGGGACATGCTTATTCATCGCTGCCCTAATCTTGAGGAACTCTCCATTGAGGGTACTTCTACCATACCAGCTGACATACATGCTCTTGTTCAAGGTCGTTGGCTGAAGCTTAGGAAGCTCACACTTGGTGACATTTGCATTGACTGGATTCCTCGTCCGTTGATGCTGGGCGAGAAGCGGCCCTTTATTGCCTTCCTTGAAGCGCATCAAGACCTCAATGTCATCAATCTTTCACGGCATAATATTCAACCAATTCATTTTTCCTCTCTTGATCCCACATGTTTACCAAGTGTAACTTCGTTTTCAGGGACTCATCAACAGCTCCAAGCTTTACCTCATCTCCATCCCTCGCTTAAGCAGGTATCCTTCCGAGATCCTGTCGAAACAAGAGAAGTTTCTGCACCAACCATTGCTTCTTTGCTGAGGGAGCTATCTTCTCTCACGGACCTGAGGATTGCGTTTGCCCTACACTCAATGTATGACAGTGGCAATCTCCTCCGGTCGCTCATACAATCTTGTCCAAATCTCAGACATCTTGAGCTAACATGTGCTTATAAACCTTCATTCCAGCTGGTATAAACTACTTTTTCTTCCTCTGTCGAATTGTGGGCTGATCTCTCGTCATGTTCTTTCATCAGGATGCATTTGCCAAGACAATACGTGGCTTTCCCAAGTTACGATCACTACAATTAACCATTGTCAAGTATCCTGGCGACGAAACAATTGCCAGTGGTGCAGTCAGAATCGCACAATCAAATCCGCGCCTACAAAAGTTCTCCCTTGCCTTTGTTCCTCCTCCTTATCCACCTTCGTTTCCCTTCGTCTGGACTCCAGATACTTTGGCCGGGGCCGTTGCTGGCCCCGTTCATCTTGGTGCGGGTATCGGGGCAGTTGGTCCAGTTATGACCCCTATCCAGTCATTCTCACACTCGTTCTTGCCTATCCCCCGATTTATGTGCACAACAGGCCTTTTTAACCTACTTACGGACATTCACGGATTGCCCTTCATGCTACAGGCTACTGAAACATCACGTGTAGTGTGGCCGTGGGGGTTGGGTGAAACTGTGAGAACAAAAAGGTATGAGACCGAGCTTGGGCCATATGGACGACGACGAGGGGGACGTGAAGGATTTGGAAGAGGTGTTGGGGGTATTAGAGGGTTGATTGACCTAGCGTTTGAAAGAAGTAGTGCAGGAGAAGAGGTCAGAATGATTTTCTTCTGCATAGCCCTCGCTGTGTTAGCTGCTTGGGGATTTGTTGTGGGTGGCAGAAGAGGGAAGCTTGGGACGTCGTTTCATTCCTCTCCGAGTGTTGGCGCTGTCGGTCTTGGTCTCAGCCTAGGACTTGTATCTTGACTTTAGTGAGATATACCTACATTTTCTATGTCATCCTATGCCGTTGACTCATACTACTGTATCGTTTTGTAATTCTTCTAGAAGACTACTTGTAGATCATACCATGTCCTAATTTATGTATATAACTTTATAGTCAATGCATCGTATTCTGTCTGATTTTCAGAATATGAGAATGTCTCACAGGTACTGCGGGGAGAAAGTCTGGTCTAGACGAGCACTAGGTAACAATAGCAGCATGCATCAAGAAAGAGCTCTATATAGGTAGCAGTTACAGGAGATGTATCATCGGTTGGAGTTGGTTAGAGAAGTATTAGTGAAGGGCTCCAGGTGGAAATAGGACACACTGGGAGCAGTGCTAATACCTATATAATTTTGGAGTGGTTCATCAGTCCATGATCATGTTTTTGGTAAGGATATGCACAGCAAGTACGATGCGGTAGGATGAATTGTAATCAAGACCTGACACCCGGTCAGTCATCATTCACAATATAAATCGAGGGATACAGATAAATTGTGGAGGGAACGAATACAAGAAAAGGACGCACATTTTGTATTGAACCGCCGTTTGGTCTCCATCTTCATTGATTCTATACTTGATGCGAATGTCAAGGTCCCGAGGGTTCCGTGCGTTCGGTGCACAGCTTAAAACGCCACGGACTTGGTCACGCGAGTTGATTGTGAGAGTTTCCGGTGTGTAGAAGACCGTTTGCCTACATTGAAATGAATGTAAATCAATGGGATAATATGGTGAAGCTCCGACGTACTTCCAGTGGGTGTATTGTGCATGAGGACCAGTGGAGAATTTGACCTTCTTGTGTGTGCATTCGAAAGAAATATCAAACCATGCCAAGAATGCGTGGACATCTGTGTTTGACGAATCCAACGTGGCGAAGGTACCGGATAAATGGGTCAGTAGGATGAAATGAAAGCAAATGTTGCGCAACACACAATCATCCCGTGTTGCAGTCAACGAGAAGGGTGCTTCAAAAGTGAGATCTTCTTTCTTTGCTGTGAGAATATCGATATGCTATCCGGATTAACCACACCGTTAAAAAGTGTGCTCAAGAGAACATCGACGAACAAGATGGTTACCTTGATAAGGCAAGGGTCTGTCACGACTGCTTTGAGCTCGACCGTGTCGACAAGAGGCTCTCCAAGGGCAATATCTTTGATACACGAATAATCAAAACCGTACACGTTGTCCCAAACTGAAAACAGCAATTGGATATTTAAGATGATGAAACGAAGATTGAAGAAGGCAGTTACACGTACAATTGATCTTGTCCTCCTTGTACTCCTGGTCCTCGATCGCGGCAAGATAAAGTGTTGCCGTATCGGGGAAAATCAGACCTCCTGGTTTGAGATACCTGTCTCGCGCCAGAAGGACAGTATCAAGCATAGATTCATAAAGTAAAAAATAGCCCATCCACTCCGAGATGATGATATCAAATTCCTCGATAGGGAGTTCAGCTTCCTCGAGCTTGCCCTTAACAAGCGTAATGGCTGTTCCATTATGTCAGGAACAGAAAAAGGAGGAAAGGCATATCAAAAGAATCACTATCTTTGAATCCATTGGCTTCAATAATCTTTTGTGCCTGATCGATAATATTTGACATATCGATCTAGTGAAATCATGAATTGATGATTTCTTCGCAAGGACGACAGCGAGGAAACTGCCACTCACACCAACGACATGCTTAGCACCTGCTTTAGCAGCAAACATACTTAAAATACCCGTACCACACCCCACGTCCAGGACAGTCTTTCCTTTAAAGAGGTGAGGGTTATTCACGATAGCTGAACGGTAGGAACCCGTTCGGACGGTATCCTTCAGCATCTCCTCGTGAATGCCTGAGAAATTAATGTAATGTGATGACATTTCTCCAAGAATCTTACTCACCAAAATGAGCGTAAGAATCGGCATAGCTGTGATTTGTCGGATAATCAGGACGAATTATCAGAACTTAGTTCGTCTAATAAAATGGTTGAACGAGCGCAACTAGTCTTTTGAAGTCATGTCATGGAGTTTGAGACTCTCTGTGCCATTACTTGTAGATGGTCCAGCGTTAGTCATAGTGGGCGGAAGGAAAAAGCGAAAAGTTAGATCAAAAAGGTTGGATCAATGGCGTTCGGTGAAAATTCCTTGGCCGGTAAACCAAAATTGACCGAATTGGTACTTTCACGTGATCTTAATTATGCGCAGCCGTAGCGACGATGCTACATATACATAAATCTGTCGTAGTCTGCTTATAATTCTTGACAACGACATGCATCAGGTATGTGCTGTTCTCTTTTTTACTTACTCTTCACACTTAGTATTCATTCACTCCCAAGCAGCAGACAACACAAGTTGGCTCTGAGAACCCTCCACCTTATGAGCCGACTCCAAGCCAACAGTGTATGTAGTTATTACACACTTTCTATCAATACTTCTAATTTGCGCTTTCAGTTCAATACTACGGGAAGTCATTGCCTGTGCCCGTACCAAATACATTAGGCAGAAAGTCATCACCTCTTCACATCCCTGTCATGATTAGGCCCTCCTACACCCCACAACAAAGCATGTTCAATTCACCCAATGTATATCACTACGTCAATCCGAGCACAAACGAGCATGTTACTTCGCTGCTTCCACCAGACCATCCCGAGATGATTTGCTTGCAAGGTGGTCATTTGACAGAGACGAAATTTGGACTTCTTGGTATGCTATTCTTTAATAGGTATGGGTACGAAATTCTGACTTGGTAAAATTAAGGCATCTTGGCAGCAGTCTTTTGGTTCCCTCTTGGAATTGGGCTTTGTCTGTATGACCGACGGGTCAGATGTTCTCGGTGTGGTGCTACTCTTGAGGATGGAATGTGCACGGCATAGTATCTATTACACAGGCTGATAGTTTGTATATCCCATTTACATCGTATCTTATTACTCGAATCGAAATGTACCACAAACGACACGAACTCATGAAGAACTATGAAGTTTTAGATATCTGATGTCTTGGAAACACAGGGCCTCACAAGGACAAATATCCCTCGAAGGCACCGGTCCCGTAGATGTGGACGCCCTCATTCCAGACCCTTTCACATGGCCAAACACCGATTACAAAGTTCTCCTTGGTTCTGTTTAAATCATGAGGACCTGACCGACAACATAGACGAGGTTGACTTTGAAGAGCTACCTCCTCTTCTTCCCCGTTTCTTGGTACCTAGCCTACAGGGAAAACCGCAGGATCCCATCGTAGAGCGCCTCAAGTCGGAAAAGAGTCGCGAAAAGGCAAAAGGATCAGCTACGTCTGGAAAATCACTGCCTTCTGAACTTCATGTTAACACAGAAGATTTGACGCGGCTGCAGTTGGGGACAAGGAATCAGCCAGAATTCTCTGTTTGGAGTAAACTGGATTTAGACAGCCACATGGTATACTCCTCTGTTCTCGAATCCCTGACTCACTCATCATCTTCTAGAAGCAACTCTTTTCCTGGGATGCACTGCGGCCAATTAATCAAGTGCGCACTTCCACTCCTTTCCTCTCAGAAAGAGATGGCCTTGTATATGCTTCAGCGCGACATCAGTAAGCGGACAATGACAACTTTGCCCAGATCACTGGTCTAATAATATTCCAGTGTCCAACCACGAATGAGAGATTCTTCGACGCATATCGTGTATGCCAAGCAATCGGACCTATTCTTATCTCTTAAGATGACTGTCCTTGGAAATTCTTCTATCTATCATTCATGGAATGCTGATCTGCAACGCTTCGTCCAGATAGGAGTCAAAGAAGGAGAGCTGGGCTTTCTGTTTCTCGATGGGAAGGACGAAGTCATTAGTAACAGGTAGGCATGTACACTCGAGCCAGATAACATTTTTCTGACTATCTCAGTGTGATGTCACGGTTCTTAACTGTAGGAAACTTGCTGAGGCGTTTAGAAATCTTCCTGACTACCTTACGTGGCAGGTTGGTAATTATATGACGGCCCATCAATTTCGCGCTCATTACCCTGTTCAGATCCAAAGCAGATGGACCAACTATTCATGCATTCGCACATGCACTCTCCAACATCATAGACTGGCTTCGTAAAGCACTCGCAAGTTGCCCGCCGCTACCTACAGAGCCATCAGAGGGCAGTCTTCCTATGACGCAGATATGGTTTCGGTATGAAGTCTATCAAGATATCCTGATTTCTCTAGCGTCGCTATGCGGTTGTGTAAGTCAAACTTTGGCGCCTCTTGGACATTCTCTCAGAAAACATTCACAGGAAGAGATCAAGACACCTCTTGAGTTTCATCCTTTTGATTATAGCCCCATCAATCTTCTCTCTCACCTCCACACCCACCTTGGCACACACTTCGCTCGACAATCAGCTCGAGAAATCACCGCTATATTGGCCTACATCTTATCGAGTGCATCCCACGAATATCTGCGCTCGGTTGCTCAATCAGTTGGATATGGTCCTCGACCACCGCAAAAACAAGAGCGCATCATCAGTCTCTCACTCAATGAATACACCCTTGACGAGGATCTGGAGGAGCATGAAGAAGATATCTTCGAGGTACTCGGAAAAGTAGACGACGACTACCCTTCATTCTTTCCTCCTGAGCTGCTTGCTATTTTGCCGGCCGCCCGGCGGTCCCTAATACTATTAAGGAAGGCCCAGCCTGAGCACCCTCTGTTGAGTCGACCGGTGCAGCAAGCAGAATTACGGTGGGTTTGGAGGACAGAGGACATCGAAGCTATTTATCTTGGCAATCAAATGTTGTGTAATAATACACAACGCACCCAAACTGATCAACTTGATCCTCATCCTGGAGGTATTCAGGAGTACAAACTCGGTCTGGAAGGGCTCAAGGTCTTTGACATGGAACCAGGCACCTCTCTGAGGAACCCCTTGTTAGCCTCTAAAACGACATCAGACTCTGTACAAGACTTCATGGATTCTTTCCCCGATTCCCTGCCTCCTATCACTCCTACATTTGATCATCTCGGTTCTGTTGTCTTCTCTGACCTTGTTCAACACTCGTCGATGCTCTCGTCAACATTACTGGAACTCTTTCTAACTCATACCGGCGAACTCAATTTCAGGTCCCACTTGGTTCTCCTTCGCGACTTTCTTCTCATTGCCTCCCCTTCGTTCAAGCTCAAGCTATCTTTTGCTTTATTTTCAGATAAGGAGGATTATGAAATTGACAATAAAAATCGCACTCTGTCCCTCCAAATCCTGAGACAACGAAAACAGATCACAGAGAGCACCCAACCTTGGGCTGTCGGTTTAGCATCTGCCCTCCTTGAGAGGGAAATCTGGCCTCCTGTAGGAGCTGACCTTAGCTTCTTTTTGCGCGCGGTCATTGTAGATTCGCTCGATTATCCGCAGAGCCATGCCGATCTATCCAAGCAAGTCGTTAACGATGCATCTTGGAGACTTGGTTTCGCTATTCGAGATTTGCCCACTGGACCGGGTCGAGATAAATGGCTTAATCCTCTATGTATGTTGACCTGGCGTGTTGCGTAATGTCTTCTGATATACTCCTAGGTGTCGAGTGGGTACTGTTTATCTTCTCTTCGAGGGTGATCTTACGTCCTTTATACTAGAGCTCTTGATTTTCTGTATATGGACTACAAGCCACCTCATCCGTTGAAGGTTCTCATCCCCCCTGAGGTTTTATCCAAGTATCAAAGAATGTTCACCTTCCTCTTAAGATTAATTAGAGGTACAATCGAGCTTCCAATCAGGAATTGCACACGTACTCATTGTTTATAGTCGAGCATGCATTACATGCAGTTGAGAGGATGATACGGTCAACCTCTGCCCCCGTCTTTCCTACGCTGGGACCAGCACGAAAATTGACTCTGCACTTCCGGTTTGTGGCACAAACGTTCATTAACGCGTTGTCTGGCTATGTCTTTGACACCGTGATTGGGGGGAACTTCGACCCCTTTCTGGCCGAACTGACGCCTCTGCAGGATGGGAGTGGCAGTCAACAGTCACGAAGATTTTCTGACATCTTTGAACTTGCAAAACATCATTCAACCCTTCTCGACGATATCCTTAGTGCTTGTCTGATGCGCTCCGGGCAACGAGCTGCTGGAGATCTTCTCCGACAAACAACTGAAATTGTATTAGAATTCGCTATTGTCATTGGGGAGCTGCGCCGAGGACGCTTACAAGAGTACGAAGCTGCACCTTTGGTGGAAGATCTCTACAGCAAGTTGAAGGCAAAGATGTCAATTTTGGTAGGCTTTCACGTGTTAAAAACAATTCTGCCCCTGATACGTGAGCAGACAAGGGTACTGAGAGGGTTGGTCGAAAAAAGTGCCTCCAGATCCTACGCCGAACACTTCTTTATCGGGCAACGAAATTTACCCGGTGGGCTCAATGCTCTACATCATTTATTACTTCGTATCGATACGTCGAACTGGTGGACTTCTACAAAACAGTAAAAATCAAGTAACATCACTTCAAGCGCAAAATGAACAATGCATCTTCGAACGAATAGTTTTATGAATTTTCCCCGGGAAGGCCTCCTACTCTCAGCCTGCGCTGCAAGTCTTGTATCCGAGGCTGTCCCCGAGTTTGCTTCGTTCTGGTTCCGAGAGGAAGATTTTCGAAGTGACTGTTCTACCCTTCACCAGCAAAGATCATCAAAGCGAAAATTGCAAGGTTTCACTAGTGATAGAAGTCAATGCTCTAATGACACCCCATCTCCCTATGTTAAGGACAGTGCAAAGGGTTTCCAAAAAAGCAACCTCGGAAAATGACTCTGAGGAAAGATGGAGGGAAACCATTATCGTCAAGAATGTAGCACTTGATTTGACAAAAAAGTGCCAAGTGCTCACAGCTCACAGACTGTCCATCTGCAGCTTTCTGTCACCGATATTTCCTGTGCAATAGAATATTTAGGCCGCCCTCGTCTGGAGTAGAATCCGATACTAGGTGAAGGTAGAGGAACCAGAACAGAATGCTGGGATGCCTAGTCTTCGTGGAGCTGATGAAGTGTTTCGTGGAGAGTGTTCTGGAGAGAGAAGTAAACAGAATAGATTCATAGTGTCTGAGTCTTGTTTCGAAGCGAGATTGAGCTAACCATATTAAACTGGCAGGTGAGAGAAATCAAGAAGACCTACCAAAGTAACTAAGAAGAGGACAACGACAATGTACAACCGCGAAGCCGTTACGAAAACGGCAAACATCTTTGACTAGCAAATCATGTAAATAATTCGCACATCAACTCTGATACACTTTGATGCTCATGAATATGGGCTGAAATTATCTCTTTGCCGTTTTTGATTTCGACGGCGCATTCAATGCTGTGTCAAGAGGATCTAGGGTGCGGTTGACCAATTTCGCTTCGGCTAGTCAGCAAATTCCCTTTACCGGCGAAGCGAAGTGCGGTGATCTGTCAACGGCAGCACAACCTTACTTGAACATTACCTGGAGAGATGACCAAATTTACCGTGGAAAGTCGGACACAATGAGGCTTGCACTACGGAATAAGGTTGGATAAGGTTATCCTGATCTTTGAATAGAACCGTGGCTAGGGAGGTAAAGGTTTAAAGGATCCATGGACACGACTCCTCAGATCATTCACTTGCAACCGTAAAGTACCGGGAATATAGCCTCCACTTTGACCTCAACCAATCCACAGCAGTGTCAACTTCACAGTCTCGTCAGTCATCTCATATGAATGTTTGATACATCACGCATCTCTTCTGGACGGATTTATTTGTCACAAGAACTAGCAACATTCCTCGTCGAAATGAGAAGAGGGAATTCCAGCTACTGTAGCTGTTGTCTCCTTTCTCCTTCCACAGGGAAGTTTCCCAACATCAGAAGATCGCCAACGCGCTGCAAAGCTGAATCAGGACCATTATTTTGTAGTCGCTGAGAAGAATCTCACTTTGGCGGGCTGGCAATGCCATTGACCACGTGCAGCGGGCTAGATGTGACGAAGAAGGAGTATCGGTTAAGTTCCTTACAAGTCTGAGCCAAAGCCTCTAAATCAAAAAATTCTCCAATGGGCGTCTGGATCAACAAGTCAGTCAAAATCCAAGGAGTGTGCAACTTGATAATCGATAATAACTCACTCCCCAAAGGCTTAGAAGATATTCATGGAGGTCCCATTCCTGTACAGAGGGGCGCACTTCGAAGGAAGGCGTATCAGAAGCCACGGCTGCGAAATGATGATCCCTATGTCAAGCGATTAGAGGGTCTCATAACACGACTTATAAGTGAACACACCAGAACCATTCTAATTCCTCGGTGTCTTGACGTATTCCAACCAATTTCGGGACTTCGAGTCCTTCTGCTCTCTCCTGCTCAGATGCCTTTTCATACCACTCGATGTAGCCCATTCGGACGAACAGAATATCTCCCGTCTCAAATATCAGGTTTTGCGCCTTTGCACATGCTTCCAATTCCTTTGCTGTCACAAGGTGCGCATCCACCGCAGAGTAACGAATGCCATTTTTTTGTGCATAAGAGCAATAATCCAAAAGGACGCCTCTACCCACTATCTTGCCTTGAAAAGCTGCTCAAATATCAATGATCACCATCATGACGAAATATTGAGCCAAATATTACCATGTATGCCATTCCTTTGTGGGTTTTCTGGTGATGAAGGTATCCCATTACCTTCACTATCTATGACCTCATTACTTGGAAGTCCATTATAAAAGAACCCTTGAATGGTGTTAGATCAAGCAGCCAAGAAAACCAAAGGGGTTCTCGTCTCACCTGATGGGTGTCCAAAATGGCGGAAGCCGTCCCATTGAGAACCGCATTGCGTATTCAGTGATATCTCGTCATCGACTATACGAGGCTGATTTTGCCATCCTTTGACTTTGTGCTCCAGCCCTTTGCGTCCAAATTTGCTTGGCACCGGCTTATGCATGGCCCAATTCAGGCTACAAACTTTCCCGAACTGAATTTCCGTACGAGACGCCTTCAGGATCCGTTGTTGAGTGAGTAAATTCAGTGCCCCGAGTTCATCAGGTGTTGTTGCACCAGATACGTGTTCATAAAATCCCCAAATAGCTTCTAATGAATTGATAGAACCTGAGAACTTGACCTTTGAAGCGAATCGCGACAGGGCTCAAACTTACTATCGGGATCGCCCTTGCGAAAGGGCAGTTCATCAAATCGAGGGAATTTGATATTGTCGAAAGGTGACTCAACCATTTTTCAGGAGCTACAACTTGATTTCGATGCTCTTGATATAGCAGATCAAGCACCATGAGTAAGCCTTCCCGGGAATATTCCGCTAAAAGTGAAGCATTTCCCAGCCATGTATATATTGGTCCTGAAACTTCTTTAAATAGTGATGGCTTTTATTTTTCTACCACAGGTTCCACACCACCCAGCCTAGCATAGTGATCAATTATCACAGGATCACTCAAGGAAGTCATCTACGTACCACCTGTACACGACTCGTGAGTCCCTATCTCGACAATTGGGATCATCAGATGCTGCTGTGTAAGCGGCAAGTCCTGCATCAGCGAGCACAAGTTTCGCGCCCACTTCTCGTGCAGCAGCAATTGCCAAAGTCATATCTTTCTTCATTAATTGAACTTTGAATCCACCTTCATAGTCTTTACTAGTGACGGCATCGGGGCAAACTCCGGGTACAGGATTAACCGTGCTGTTGACCCAACTTCCGCCAGAACTTGTTGCGAAACAGTCACTCAATGTTTTTGGATCCAATCCCAACCGCATACCAAGATTCATAGCTTCCGATGTTGCGAGTGCAATCATTCCAGAGAGATAATTGTTGCTGAGCTTGGCTACCAGACCGAGGGACGGTCCACCCATAGCATGTAAAGACTTTCCCATGAGGGAAAATATATACCATAGGAGTGGGAGATGAGGAGAGTCTTTCTCTATTCCGACCATGAACGTTAATGTGGCCATGGCTGCTCCTGGAGTTCCTCCAGATACCGGGGCATCATAAAAAGTAGGCGGGTCAATTTGACTCGATGATCGGACGGCATCTCCGACGATCAACGATGTAGCGATATCAATGGTAGAACTACGGATAACATTTTCTCAGCTCGAGTCAATGCATAGCATTGTTGGGCACTGACCAATCCACAAAATGCTTCCTAGAAGTGTCAGATACTGATAACAGACCTGTCTCCTTATCCAAGTAGACAGCTCGAACATGAGCACCTGATAAAGGAAGCTCGTGAGATTGATGCAATAATTCAACATTCATCATACCCTCAGGAACAATTGTGATAATGAAGTCCTGCCGGCGGCAAAGGGTCAATACAGGAATAAAGGCTAAACAACACAAACTCACACTTTCTTCAGCTATCTCGCGGGAACTACGACCAATACACACTTGAGCACCATGAGTACCGTTTTCTGTAAAGCGAACCTCTTCTTCCAGGAATCTGGTAGTTAACGCAAAGTCGATATCATAAATCCATAACGTGCTTGTCCTCGGAAGTTTTCTACGCAATTGCCCTGCCATCGGGTATCCCATTGCACCAAGTCCCACCCAGCCGAGTCTCATTGGAGGGGTCAACGTTTCCTCGTTCACCATGGCTGTTACTCAAGAGGTACAGATTCGAACTTTGATGAATGCCCGAAATGGGAAGTTATTATCGATTTCATATGCATTCTATTCGTTGGGACAAGGACACTCTGAGTCGCTCTGAATGAAGTCATGGGACTATACCCCTGCGATAATGAGTCATATTCTATCTTTAGACAAGCCAGAATCACTGCCGAGAGAAAATTAGCTTACTCGTGGTACAAATCTCCAGTATTACTCCATTGGAAGCCAAAATAAGAGATGGAGATTGGCTGGCAAGACTGTTGATCGAGTCTTGATTCTATAATCGAACAGCCTCTGAAGTTATCTATTCTCTCTCTCATAATGCCGCTGTCAAGCCCCAACGAGAATGCTCATAACGAGTTATACGAGGCAGGCGAAAAAATTAGGCGGAAGGTCATGGTGAGCTCATTGTATTCAGTGGTGCAGGTGCCGCTACACGGATAGACGTGATCAGGGTGACGACTATGTTAACCGCAACATCAAGTCGGTGAATCTTGACATTTTGAACAATGAGCTATTGATGCAACTGGACGTAGGATACCACGGATTTTATGTCATCCATGCAACACGTTAGTCTAATCCTCGTACTCACTGGGTAGAATGATCAATACTAGATCAGCTTACGACTGAAATCGCATGGGGCACCATTTGGACTAGGCCCGGACTAGAATTGAAACAAAGGAGTTTGATAGTGATTGCATTGCTCACAGCACAGGGAAAAGAAGCCGAGGTTGGTGAACTTTTCCCTATATATCCTCGTGGTGGCTGATAACTACTCTAGTTGACTGGGCATTTAAGGTCAGGAGCACGCCAATATTTTGAAATTACCTCATTCACAAAACTGGCAGAGGAGCTGTTAACAACGGCTGCACTGAACTCGAGATACAGGAAACGATGCTTCAAACTGCTGTCTATTGTGGTATTCCGACCGGGGTCTCCATGTTCCGGGTAGCAGATCGCGTCATCAAACAGTTGAAGGAAGAGGGCGTCCTAAAAGCATGAAGAATCAGGTGATGACTGATTCTCGTTGTGGATCAAGGACATGGATGGACATGGCGAAAATGGTCACTGGAATGGATTGTTCATTCATATTGCTCAGTTACCTCAATGTTCTAATAGGCTACTAAACCGAGATTTCAGAAGAATGTACGAGCAGTAGAACTCGAAGATAGATGACTATTGACTAGTCACGTCGCTTGTCAGACTTGGCTCCTGAAAGCGTATTGAGTTCGGTGGCAAGACGGTCATATTCCTTGTAATTCTGAGAGGCTTGCTTTTTGAGAGTATCTAAGTTGAAATCAGGCTAGAGACAGAACAATAGTATGAGACGTACCGTAATCTCGCTCTTTTGCAGCGAGCTTTTGCTTCAATTCCAAGAGTTCCTTGCTAGCTTCAGATGGCTTGGCAACACCCTTCTAAAATATAAGATGAGTAAAGTAAACGTTCAGACACTTGGAACCACGTACTTGCAGTTTTAGTTCAGCATATTCCTCTTGTGTACGGATGAGCTCAGTAGTGAGATGAAAAGTGCGGGTAAGGACAAGGGAGAGGAAAAGACAGAAACCAGTGAGATAAACATTCCGTTGCGCGCTTCATTAAATATTGAGACTGAGAAGCGATTAAAATGGTAATAACGTACTAGAACTTCCTTGCATGGATGCTCGACTCTGCTCTCGCATCCGGAATGCCAGCTTTGCCAGACTTAATCAAGTCTGCCTCTTCATTGATTCTAAGCATGCGCTGAAGTGCGTCTGCAAATAAAATAGCGACAAATCTAGATAAGAAGCATAAACGGAGGTCAGGAAGCACAAACAATCAGCCTTACATAAATGATATTTTCAGAGCATAAGCGATTTTTGCGACAATGGCAGAAGTGGAAAGAAATGAGAAAATTCTTTTGCGAACATTGAATGGGATAGGGGCGACGAGAACACAAAATGTCAACATCTGGCAAAAAAACAGGGGTGAGTTGGATTTCTTGTCGAAGCTTGGAAGGCGAACCTCCGCAGCGAGGAGGAAAAAAGTAAGAGTATAGCTAGAGTGAAAAAATTTTCATGTCATTGCTAAGAGTTATACGGAAAATACACACTAGATAGTCATCTTGCAGGAATTTGAAGAGTGTTGAAGGAGGAGATCGTTTGTTGCCACGAATTGACGTCATAGGACACGTATGTCCACGTGATAGCACAGACCTCAGCTTGTAAGCTTGTAGGCTAAACCTACGAACACATGGAGGGAAACCACAAAATCATGTTAGTATTTGTTTTCGATTGACATGCGGTAACACAATTTTTTCCATGAATTCGGTCTTCACAAAACAATGAACTCTTTTGCCCAAACTAGTCGCTACCAAACTAGTCGCTACCGGCTACTGTCAATTAGCCGGAATTATAGTGATACGTAGGATACTTAGGTTATACTGGGCGGGTTCCAATCATGCCTATACACCGATACCGTTGTAGTGCATTTGATGGAAATTAACGGACTGTAAGTATCTCAGGCGACTAATATATTACCTAACGGACTGTAAGTATCTACAACACGATCATAAGTATCACTAGACAGGATGTGCGCTAGGGATCTATCTCACCTCAGGAGTCACCAGTAGAAGGTAGACGACTGAGGGGAGAAATACAGAAAATGTAGATATATATGGTCCAGAACACCGGCAGCCGGCAGAATGAAAGGAAATGGAAGATGGAAGATAATAGAAATAGAATGCTCGCAGAGCATTCTACGCTATCTACATGAGGAAGTTGAGTGCTAGTCCTGTTGAACAGAAATGACTCACCTGACCGTGGACCCAATATAAGTATCTCATTATTTTTTGTTTCTTGTACATCAATCTATGCGAACAACGTACTCCCAACACACTGCACCTGCTCTCTTGCGCGCGTCTGATATATGGCCACATCTTCTGCACACGGGAGATTTCCATCTTTTGCTCAAATTACAAGGTCTTTTTGACCAGATCTTGCACAAAGTCTCGCCTCCGGATCAAGGAGTGCCAAAGAAGAGAGCTGGGTCTCCGTTTCCTCTGGCTCTGACACGAAAGAAACAGAAGACGAATGGCGAACCCCTGAATAACGACTCGAAGGAACAAACTTCCTTTTCACTCGATTTGAATCCTTCCCTTCATCGTGACATCGCAAGAAATTTACCAGTTTGGAGACACACATTCGCTCTACGTTATGCTACTAGTACCAGCGATACACCTCTGACCGAACTTCTCGAGATGCTGAAGACACTCTGCGGCTCCTTAGCTGGCTCAGGGCCAACGACAATTGACATTGGTCAATGTCAAATACTGAATCTTAAGGAAAAGCTGATTAGTTTTTGGGCTGAAGGACAACCCGACTTTTATAATGAATGGCTGCTTCTTCCATTATCGACACATGAGAAAGATTATTCCGTTGTTCTCCAGAGTTGCTATGAGCTGCAGCAAACACATAAGGTGAAAATTCAAGCTGACATGAAAATCATTATCTTCCCACAAGGCTCTCACAACAGTAATGAATCGGAATTACCCTTCGAGGTCCAACTCTGTATTGCAGTATCCATAGACAATCCTTCAGACTTCAACTTCTTAGATCGTCAAATGCCCAAGAAACGAGCTAGCGTTTTACGAGAACATCAACGACAGTTATGTCACTTCCTATATGGTCAAACTTCCGACCCAGAGATTATGCCCCATAATATAGATATACCCTATTTCTATTCGATCCTCACTTCTCCCCCTCAGGTACTATCGCATCTTGCTGATGCTGCGATGCAGCCTGATGCTCTCCTCCCTACGCTTCTACCTTATCAACGCAGAAGTGTAGCTTGGCTGCTTTCACGTGAGGGGAAGGAGGTGAGCCCTGAGGGATTTATCGTACCAAGGACCGGTGAGGCCGATTACTCTTTCTGGGAAACAGTCCAGGAAGGAAATAATACATTTGCCTACAATCGACTTGCGAGAATGATTTATACTGACAAGGATCCCGTTGAGCGATCGTATGGTGGCATACTCGCAGAAGAGCCTGGTCTAGGGAAGACATTGGAAGTTGTGGCTCTCATCCTTCTCAATCCTGCACCTGAAGATCGTACTCCAAGGATGATCCGCTGGGATCCGGTAGCTAGATTGGATGTTAAGGCAGTCAAGGCATGCCTAACCAACCACGTCGCGCTCAAATCATCCGCTAACTTAGGTTTTCAGACATCTCTCATTGTCACTCCATCGTCGCTGGCAGGACAATGGGTCGACGAAATAAATACTCATGCCCCGTCTCTGAAAGTCCTCGTGTATGAGGGCTGGTCAAAGGTCACAGTTCCGATATCAAATTCCCCTGAGGAGAAAGAACGCACACGAAAGCTTCTCAAGGAGAAGAAACCAAAGAATTCGGGCCCGAAAGTCAAGAAGAAGAAACCTATCACGGCAAATGTACGTTCCAAAAAGGGCAAAGGCAAGGTAAAGCACAACAATGATGGAGAAAGTATGGAATCAAACGAAATGGAAACGGCTGATATTGACAAGGAAGAAGGCTTCCTCAGTTGGTGCGAGTATGTACAAGGTTTTGATATTGTCGTTACCACCTACACAGTCCTGCGCTCCGACTTCAATGTTGCTCGTGCCGCGATCAATCGCCCAAGACGAGAAGATGTGTCTTACGCCAATGTAGAGCGGCCAAGGAGCCCGCTGGTGATGGTTGAATGGATGAGAGTAGTGATGGATGAGGTGCAGATGGTCGGAGGTGGAAAGACAGAGTGAGTTAGGATATTCTCCTCCCAAGAACCCATATCTCACTTATGCCAGAGACATGGTTTCTCTCATACCGAGACTGGCTTCCTTTGCCGTCTCAGGGACACCTGCTCGCTCACATGTATCTGACTTGAACCATGTTCTCAAGTAGGTGGCTATTAAATATTTCGTATTGTCTGTGGTATCTGATTGACTGTTCTAAGATTTTTGCGCGTCGACAATGTGATTGGTGGACCACAAATGTGGAAGGAACTTCTTCAACCATATAATGCGGTAGAATTCACAGCGTTCTTTCGAAAATACTCAATAAGGTTCGTCATTCACAGTTGGGTAACCAATAGTGAGAAGTTGATATAGTGACGTAGGACCGTTAAAGTTGATGTGAAGGATGAACTCACTATTCCCCAACAAACACGCTACGTTGTGAGCGTAGAGTTAGGGCCTGTCGAACGAGAGGTAAGTCATTAAGTTTCCGCTTATGTCTGGTGACCGATACCTTGTAGGTTTATGATCAAATGCTTGAAAATATATTGAACGAATTAGGATTGGACGCTCATGGAATTGCTGCTTCAGCTGGGTGGCAAGTTGATGCGCCCTATCTTCGAAGTTCTCTTCGTAAGCTTCGTGCCTTGTGCACTCATCCTCAAGTACGCCTATTTCTTGGTGGATCATGAAAACAGCTGATTTGACTCTGACAGGTAGGACAGCTGCAGTGGCAAGGTAATAAACCCATGAAAACATTGAAAAGCATGCAAGATGTTTTAGAAGATCTGAAGGACAAGAACTGGAGGTCAATCATAGATGACTGCAAGGAAAAGGTATAATAGGGCTTCCCCAGGGAACTACTACTAACGGTTATTCAAGATACAAGGATTGTGTGACTTGGCTCAGTATCAGCAACAGACACAAGATCCCAATCGGTATCATACGGCCCTGAAAACACTTATGCATGCTGAAAGGGACGTCAGTCAACTGTTGGAAGAACTCCATAATGCTATCCGACGGCACACTGAGAAAGGAAAGACTCCTATTGACACGGAGGCACCGGACAATAGAACAAGTGCTGGCAACAAAGAGAAGGAACGTAAGAACTCATCTCACGAAGAAGAAACAACCACCGCTGGAGAAGAGCATACTACTAGACGGCGAACATTGCAGCAACGTCTGAGGGAAACCCGACTAGTATTGCATCGCGTCAAGTTCCTCCAGGGTGATGTATATCATGTGTTGGATAGTCAACACCCATCGGAGGAGTCATATAGGGTGGCAGATGAGATCCGGAGAGAACTCTTGAAGGGCTCGTTACCTCCATCCGATAACTGCGGATCGCAACCAACTGATATAGACATTGAACAGGTTCAGAAAAGGAGGCCCTTCACTTGATGATGTCTCTCAATGTTACTAGAATTCGAATGGAACAGGATGGTATTACTGGGGACGACCTCTTCATTAAAATACCTTGTCTTCCAGGAGGCTGCAAATTAGCCAGTTCCGTTGATCTGGTACGCAGCCACTCTCTCGTTCATTCAAGGACATTCTATGACCATTGTTAATGTAGCGAACCGAGGCCGATTGGATTATAAGCAATATACTCAATAGGCAGTCTGCCCTTCTCTGGAAATGGAGGACAGATATTATCCAACTCTTGTCGCAAAAAATGAACCGTGACGGGGGTGAGGCAGATGGACAAGAATATCAGCGGACTTTGGAGTATCAGGGTGAAGCTGAAGTTTACCTTCAGTTATATGCGGCTCTTCTCGCTGATAGACGAGAGGCTCTGCTTCACGAACGAACACTTCTGGCTTTGCACGACGTTCGTGAGAAGAAGCTTCGCCAGACCGCAGCGGCCATGAAGGCTGCTACTGTATTAAACGATTTTAACTCCTCCAAAAACGGTAGGTCAGAGATACCGAAAGATGTGGTTCTGCAGCCGAAGGATGAGATCACTCGCGCGGAGCTGTCTTTGCAAAGGAAAGCGATCTTGGAGGAACTAGGAAACAAAGCTGTTCGCACGGTATGGAATATTCAGCTAGTTTCGAGTAATACAGCTCAGATACCATCTTAGATCGCAAGTGGCTTGCATAGCGTTGCTGCCTCAATTAGGCAAGATAAGAATCCAGAAAAGATTTGGGCTAAAAATGCGTCTAATCAGCTTAGGTGTCTCATCACCGAACAAGGTAAGCTCCCTCTATTTCTTTCTCGTCATATAACTGATTAAGTTGTTCAGAATCGCTCCATGAGAAACTCGATGCCGACCTGATGTTTATGCGGAAAGTGTTCAATCAAAGGATCGTCTATTTCAGGCAGCTTCAAGAAATCTCTGATTCTGTGAATCAAGCAAAATGGGAAGGATCCATAGATGATGTGATCAGGGACGAAGTCGATAAGCAAGAGGCACTAGACGTGAAGATCAGAGCAGGACGATCAAAGCAGAAATATCTATCCAACCTTGTGCAGGGTAAAGATGATGACGATGCCGAGGAAACATGTACCCTATGCAAGTATGAATTCGTTCGTGGGTTTATCACACCATGGTTTGTTCTTGAATCATACTCTCGTTTCTTTTATTTGTTAACTCATCTCGATAGCGCCCATATATTTTGCCAGGTAGCGAAAGCTGCAGATTACTGTTTCTTCCATCTCATGCATTTGTAGATTTGTATGCAAGCCTGGATGACGGAGAGAGATGGGAGGACATGCCCAATGTGCAGGTACGTCCATACGCTACAACCAGATTTTCAATGACCACCTCTTGGATGCTGTTCTAGGTCTGAAATTGACCCTACCACCTTGCAAAAATTTACTGTTAGATTAAAACCTGTAGTAGAAGCCAAGTCCGAGCCTCTAGCAGAAGTCAAGTCCGGGATTCGCAATAAGCTGAATGACCATGAACCCATACCTCAATCTCATCGAGTGATTTTTTATAATACCCTTTGTATAGCTATCCATTTTCTAATTGATGCTCGGTTATCTAACTTTCGGTCTAGCCCCAGAGGTCCTTGAAGCGATACAACAAGTTCAAATTTTAGGTGACTTTGGCAGCAAGATCCAGACCCTTGTCAAGCATCTTTTATACTTGGAAGTCAGTGATCCTGGGTCAAAAAGCATCGTGTTCTCTGCTTGGGCAGACTCTCTTCACAGTATGTCTCTTGCTATGCACTCTCTAATCCCAATTATAATGATTATAATTTTCTAGTTGTACATGTTGCTTTATCTCACAATGGTATTGTGTCCGTTTCTTATTCGCGCAATCCGTAGCTCAATTATGCGTATTAGGTGTCCGGTCTTTGCGCATAGATCAGACTTCAAAGGGAGATGGTGCTGCAAAAATATTCAAGAAAGATCCGGATATTTCGGTGCTACTCCTTCACGGGTAAGTAGGCCATCCTCGGTTCCGTTGATGTCAAGTTGCTTAGATGCTATAACAGTGAGCGCGAAAATGCGGGACTTAATTTGACTTGTGCCTCTCGAGTCTTCCTCCTTGAGAGTGTTGTGCACCACGGATTCGAGCTTCAGGCTATTGCCCGTATCGATCGCTTAGGTCAATCACGTCCAACAGAAGGTTGGTAGTTCGCGAACGATTTGGGATCGAGTATTCATCTAATTCACTTATCCGCGATAGTCTATTGTTATTATGCCGAGAATACCGTAGAGCGGAACATTCTTGACCTTGCGGCACGTCAGGGTGTATCGTTGTATACGAAAGAGAATGCGGCTGGTACACTTGACGTATCCAGCTTTGAATTGGATGATTCCCAGAAAGTGATTGACTTTCCAACGACAAAGAAAAAGGGAGACTTTATCTTCCGGTGTGTTGTATTTGAACCTTTATCTGTTCATGTCTTGATAGCTTTCTTGTCTTTAGGGTCGATGACATGCTAGCGATTCTATTCCCCCACATGTACGAGGACGTTGGGTATCTCGTTCCTCATGAAACCAACGATAGCACTGACGTCCATATGGAACCTGGCATTGAAACCCAATTGGGTGGATCCCATGTGAGATCAAGATATATGAATGCTGTTGCTGGGCCGTCCTGTATGTAGATTTACACGCCACAAACAGTCGCAAAGAGTATGAAGTCTCAGATGAGAGATATGAAGACGAGTTACCACTCATTCTTTACTACTAGTGGATTTCTCCGTATGAACCTAAAGCTTTGCATTGCTGTGTAGTAGCCAAGCTAACCACCGATTTTTGAAATGGAAAAGCCACGGCTTGGAAGTTCACCGCAGCACACGGTCATCACATCTTGCATAGCCATAGGAGGACTTAAATTAAACGTCTGGAAAGTATTTTTTGAGCCAAGTACAGAGCTGAGGGAATATTTCTCGATGCCGAGTGACCAGTGTGTCTGGGTGAAAACCTGTCTCGTGAAAACTAAAAACGATGAAATATCTCACAGGGTTCAAGTCGCCAATGCCAGGTGCTGGAATTCAAAGTAAGGGCAAAAGATTCCGTGGTATCGCCAGTGCTGCGGATAGTGACACAGCTTAGAGGTGGTTTGTGACACATGGCGCTATACTGGTCACGCCCAGCTCTATGTGTGTGTGTAGTGTATAAGTTGCGCCAGGTGTTCGTTGCCTCGTTGCCTCCTTTTCGCAATTAGCTGCTTTTCCCTTCACACCAGAAAATGCCCGCGTCACATGCAGTTCCAGGGCTCTTTCTCTGCTTTTCAGCAATGGTCCTTCTCGTATTCGTATGTATTTATTTGAGCTCTAACATTTCGATCATTCGATCATATCTCAACGGCAGGTTTCCGCATCTTCTCCAACATGGGAGGTGATATCGTTCTTGAATGTGGGTGTCGGAAGTGACCAAATTCATTACGGAGTCTTTGGGTTCACAGGGTCTACTCCAGCCATTGGATATCAGTTTGAGTAAGGCATTTGGTCAATTGTAACGTGTCCATCTCTAACGCTTGGTCACAAAACAGCAATGATCGATTGGACACAGCTATTCTGCATAACCTGACCAAGACATTAATATTACATCCAGTTGGTCAGTGGCTTCATTTCCTGGAACGGATACCTCCCATTCTGACGAATCGTAGCTGCCGGGCTTTCTGCTATTGCTTTTCTCTTTGGTGCCTGTGGTTCCGCTTCCCGCACGCGGGCTGGTACCGTCTTCATGACTCTGGTTGCTGGCCTTGCTGCCCTGGTTGCTCTTGTCGCGTGGGTCATTGATATGGTACTTTTCGGCATTGCGCGAGATCGCTTCAGGGAAGCTGGTATACCAGCACAATACGGTAATGCCAATTGGTTCACGCTTGGTGCACTCGTAGCTCTGTTGTTAGGGTTCTGTGCATCAGCATGTGGAGTCTTTGGCCGATATGGAAAACGAAGAAAATGACCTGTTTCCTAGATGGTTTATACCTTTGAGAATTCACGATTTTATCTGTGATGTGGCACGGAATAGCTTAGTATCCTACCTTCATTTGAGAACTACTGAAATTTGGACGCTGCATCCTGTTTTTTTGTAGCAGTACTATGATTTGTATAGCATCTTGTATCTCTATAATGCTTGTGTGAAGTCTCCTCATTTCAGCATTTCTATTCCATACGGGTAACGTGAGCAATTCCCTCTCCTCTGGTGCGGGTCGCACATGGAATACGATGCCGGAACTCCCGAAAACGATGCTGGGACTACGACCCACCGAAGGGGCCCAACTGTTTTGATGTGAAATCATTGAGGGACAAGCAATGACACTAATCCTCTCGGATGTTACTGTGTTCAAACACGAAAACGAACTTCGATGCACGTCCGTCGGGTACTGTTGCTGATTCAGAAATTATAGTGTGGAGGTTTGGTAAGCATACATACAACCACAAGAGACAGAGATACAGGTCCTACATCGGACGCCGTCCACGCCCAGCACCTGCGGGGGCTTTCCGTTTCTTGAACAGGTCTGTTGTCGGCTGTTCAGGTTCATTGAGAGTGCCAGACACATCGGCTTCGGCCTTGGCTGTCGATGGAGGATCTTCCTCGGATTTTATCACAGTTTCCCTGTCCGCAAGGCCCGACACTGGTGCATTTTGTGAAGGTTGTTCAACTGGAGCAACAACAATTTCTTCTTCCTTAATGGGCTGGGCCCAAAGGACTTTCGCCCAGCGCGAAGATTGTGACTGCGCTTCCTCGGTTATGGACTGAGAAGACTGAGCACCAGATCCTTCGGTTTTGGGGTCGGAAGATGAAGAAGATACGGATGAGTCTTTCCCTTTGAGAGAAACACTAGTCCATTTAGGAAGTTCAGCTTTGGAAGAACTGAGAATTGGTGCCGTAGTTAAGGGCACTTCAGTCGTAGTAGTTTCTTCTTTTTTCTCCAATTTTATTGGTATGACGCCTGGGTCATAGATGTCTCCTAGTCCTACAGCTGCGGTTTTCTTGCGAAGTTTGAATGCACGGCCATCACCGTCCGGATACAACTCTGCAGCCCGTTTAGAGTTGGATCCCGCCGCAGAAACAGTACTCGTGCCATGGGTGCACTCAACAGCAGATGTTTCTTCGTCATCAGTCTGTGGTTGAGTGTGCATGGATTCGACTATCTGCCATTCTCCGACGAGGCCTTGAGACTTTCGGATTTGCATTCTCTCCATGTCGGGATCTGTGTATCCTAGTTGTGCTCCTGTCGAGTAATTTGCAAATGGATTGGAAGGTCTGGCAGCGGGTTTGCGTGATGCAGTGGAAGAAGAGGAAGCAACAAGTGCACTACTTGCTTTTGCATGGCCTAAACTGAGATCCTGGGCAAATGCTGCTTGTGCTGCCTAATACTGGGTGAATATTCAACAGAAATTTCAAGTTGGCAAACGTCGTACCTGCTCTACACGGGCCATCTCCCGTTTCTCCTCCTCCTGGTCCTTCTTCCTTTTCTCCCCTGTTTTGTAAATTCCTCGTATGAATCGTTCGACATTACCTTTATGCCGAAGACCGTTTTCATGATGTTGCCTGGAGGGTGCATCGTCTGCAATATATATTTCGCAGTACTTGCAGAAGTATCTCTTCTTGGAGACCCAATACTCGCTCATGGCTCATAGATAGAAGATAGAACTAGACGTCACTTAGTAACGCCCATGTAACGCGTATTGACAGTTACAGTTCCACATTGAGATTATCTTTTCACCACATGACGACATCACCTCAGAGAGCCAAAAAGCCACATAGACGTTATTCGTCTGGCAGCCAGGACGCAATTCTCGCACCGCTCACCAACCGTGAACATTGGAAGAAAACTAACGAAGATACTCTCTATCCATTTCCTTCAGCACCACTCGGCAAACGAACCGACCAGAATTCATCACTCACTGCGTACGAACCACGGCCTCTGCACATATATGACAGGGTTTATCTCATAAATGGGCTGGGTATAGATGCAGAGGCTGATTCGAGGAAAGAGTTAGTTCGCAGGGGTCGTTCAATTTCAGCTTCAGACGCACCCGCAAATGGCGATGCTCCAGACCACTTCAAACTCCTAGCGAGGTATCACAGTCCTCCAACCGCATATGCGTCCTTGCCAGCAACACCTATGGAACCATACGATAGCATTGATGTATCTGTCCACCCAGCCATCAACCCAGTCCCGCCAACGCCTTTACTTAAACCTCCACCTCCGCGACGGCGGCATGTGTCGGAGGATAACAAGATATATGAACCACCACCACCTTTTTCGTTATGGGACTATCTCAGAGAGGAAATTCTGGCAACAGATTTTGACTCCCATCAGGAATTGAAGTGGGAACGTGTCAGTAATTTCTTGAACATACCTCTGGCTATGGAAAAGGTATGCCTCTTCGTACACACGACCTGCCATACATGCTGACGGATAACTCCCTCAGATTATTGGCTTTGGATTCATCCTATGTTTGGATAGCTTTCTTTACACTTTTACCATACTACCCATCCGCTTCTGTCTCGCATTCATCCGTCTTCTAACCAATCTATTTCGACGATCTGCGCCTCCTCTTCCGCCATCTCAGAAGGCTGATTTACTTCGAACACTTCTACTTGTCACATCATTACTCATTCTGAACCCTTTAACGGATGCAAGCAAAATTTATCATACGATTCGAGGGCAAGACACAATTAAATTATATGTCATCTTCAATGCTCTCGAGGTATGGAGCTTGTGCTAGTGCAATAGAATTTCTCAACTAATTTCAGAACTTTGAGATTGCAGACAGACTTTGTGCTTCCATAGGACAGGACATTCTCGACTGCCTATTCTCCCGCTCAACACTCGAACCTTTATCACATAGAGTTCCGCTTACCGCTATCACATTTACGCCTTTCTTGTATTTTATCCTTGCTATCATGTATAATGGTATGTCGCTGTGGTCATGTACTTCATCTTGGCTGAAGTTCTTCAAGTTACACACGCTCTAATCATGGTTTACCAACTTATCTCCCTCAATGTCGCTGTTAATTCCTATGACCACGCTCTCTTGACGCTTCTGGTATCCAATCAGTTCGTCGAAATTAAGGGGAGCGTATTCAAAAAGTTTGAAAAGGACAACCTCTTCCAAATAACTTGTGCAGGTAAGAACCAAGTCATGTATCTCTCAGAATCTCAGAAATGCTCCTGATCTACTATTGTGTGTATAGACATCGTCGAACGCTTTACCCTTGCGTTAATGCTTGGAGTCGTTGCTTTTCGGAACCTCATTGAACTGAGCGGGTCTGAATTCGACTTTTCCGGTGGCTTCGTCTTGCCAAAGAGCTTCGGTTGGTTTAGGGGAAACAACGTTCTTTGGTCAATTTCTTACGTGTGTCCGAAATTTCATTCCTGATTCGCTCTCTTAACTGTTCATTCATAGCCTGTGCTCACAGTTATGTGCTCGGAAATGCTCGTTGATTGGCTAAAACACGCATTTATTACGAAGTTCAATCATATAAGGCCTTCAGTATATGAGCGCTACACAGATGTCTTGTGTCGTGATCTAGCGAGTGGTAGTGCTGTCGGTAGGAGAGGCGCCAGAAAGGTAAACCGTGACCCACCCCTTGCTCCATCGCCTGCTCATCCCATAAATAGCATTCGTATGTTGACCAGTCGCCCCTCGTCGCTCGTCGGCTGGGGTTTGCCTCGTTGCCCCTAGCAGTCTTGGTTACTCTCGTCGGATCCCAATCCATTAGCCTCATGTTTTCCGATAAGGAGACGCTCTCGTTCTCGTTTTGGCGCCTCCTTTCCATATATGACTTTAACACGCTTTCCTCGTCTTTCCAAAGTGCCCCCGTTATCGAGTATGCTACATTTGGGATCATGGCTATTTTATTTTGGCTCTGGTATGCTCATCCTCGCTGATACATTGTTACAATCCTCACAGTTATCCAATCAGTTTTGTGGTCATTAAGACTATACTCGGTGTAAATTTAATTACCTATGCAACACGTAGACAGGCAGGCATGGAAGAACGGGAAGCTGCGGACGCTGTGAACAACTTTGGTAGAGACCCTATTGGAGAAGGGGACGATGAGAGGGTGTGTAATATCCGCTTAACAGATCTGATATCCTTTGCTGAAGCTTCTGTAGAAATACAACAAGAATTTGAAAAAATATGTCGATGATAGTCTGGATGATGCCCCACGACTCTCAGATATGGGAGAGAACAAGCCGGGACAAGGGTTGAACAAGAAGGAAAGATTGAAATTGGAGGATTTGACGAGGTATACGATGGTGAAGCGGATATGGTAAATTATTGTGAGACGCTTATGCTGTCACGATGAAATATGTTGCTGTGATACAGCAGCCTTCGAGCTTGTTTCCTTACAACAGGACGAGCCATAATGTCGCGTACCACGGTTGAGGCCTCTTCAAATATTGAGTCGAAATTTTCGCGCTTCAGATACTAACGCAAGATAGCCATCAGATCATGGTTATGCCACCTAATGTACAGCTGGAGAGTGCTTCAAGAATATTAGATACCCACATCCCCGTAAACCTGGGCCATCATCTCGTTCTGCGGAGTCACAAGCATCGCTCATATACCCGACCGCAGCCGCAGTACTGTGTATTTCCCTCCCAAAATTGATGGACACCGCGTGCGTGTTTTAGCATTCAACATTATTAGACCCTCAACATTGGATTGATATGGTTACCAACATTCCTTAATCTACGGCACATGATTCCCACTCCTGCCAGCTTGGAGCTTGAGTAAAGCTTTTTACTATTGAGCTGCCGGAAGAGTACACCATACAGCCTTGTGGTTTCTCGATTCAATCATCAATCCGATCACATCAAGTGTGAAAACATCTCTCCAAGGTCCTATCTGTGGTGAAAAACGTGTCGACTAAACTAGTCTAACCAATTTGATCCTCTCGATCCGGAGTCGAGTTCTATGTGTCACTGATAGGGGATGATAGTAGTGTATCTACGAGGACTAATGGCGGAACTGTATGCGATCATAATAATCGAAGGTGGCATCAAAACAAAGAAATGTAGCCGTCAACGGCTTAGTGTCATTAGACGCACGAGTATGTATATAAAACCCTGCTAGTACGCCTAAATTCACGACGAGATGTCAACTTCTCCACGAGAAACCCATTTTCTTAGGCACGTTGCAGTCCTCCTTCGCGAGATACTCAGAAATCGTCGGAAACATCGAAAACCTGCCAGAAATGCTGCTAAGGCGAGTACTTCAATGCAGAACGGTTCAAATGGACGTGTCTCCGACTTATGATCGACTTCGTGCGGCCCTAGAGCTCGGATGCTTCAACCAAGAGTCCAGTTAACCTAGTCGAAGTAATGTCATGTGACAGGACGAAGATTCAGCTACTAGACGTGAGGTCCCTGAGGGCTCAAAATGCGGAGCAACAGATATCACAACTCCCTAATGAACTTTTACGTCAAATTTTTATGATAGGTATCCTTCCACGCCATGCAGCAACGTATCCCGCACTCCTTAGAAAATTCTGCGACACAAGAAGACATTTGGGTCAAGTCTGTTACCGATGGCGAGAGGTTGTACTTGATTGTCCGGACATGTGGTGCAATGCCGTGGATCTATCTGCAGGAATTTGGTGGATTGAAGAGGTCCTGAAGCGTAGTCGTGGTCGATGGCTTACTGTTTTCATGCCGCATGGGACGAAGGAAGAGAAATTTGCCCTTGTCGCACAAACAAACCGAATCCAATGTTTTTTCGCGAATGTGCAACAACCACATCTCGCAAGACAGGTTTTGGACCGTGTACGTGACTTTCGTGGCTTAGAGGAACTGCAGCTCGTCACATGCAGTTACTCTCATTATCTTTTGAGGGAGAACCCCGAAAGCTGGTCGAGAGACTCGTCTATCCCTGGATTTCTATCATCGCTTCGTTCTTTGTATCTACCAGGACCCTCCATCCCTCTTCCGGCACACCTGATGCTAACATTGACTTCTTTGTACGTTGCGCATTCATGGGGATCTAAAACCGCTTCTGAATGGCTATCATCCCTGTGTAACTTTCCTAATCTCGAGGAACTGTCTTTGATCAATTGTATTAAACGGGATAGTCCCATATTCCCGTCATCTGACGTCAAAAACAGCCCCCTTTACCTTCCGTCCAACCTTACCCATTTACCACGACTCCGAGAGCTTGAGCTTAACGGTAGTCATTTTCCATGCGGGGATGTGTTTCAGGGTCTCGTCATCCCTCCGACATGTGTCCTACGGATGGCAACTTATGACACCACAATTGGACCTTCCCTTGACGCTGTGATTGAATTCCTCAAGGCCGACTTATCACGATGCGAAAAGCTATTTCCCTCTTTTTATAACCCCTCTTTTCATAACAGGTCCCTTTCTTTTAAGGCTACTTCCACTCAGCTCTATCTGCAGGTCTCTGAGGAAGGCGTGATTAGATTGGATGTTCACCTGAAATTTGATGACATCTATTATAAGGAACTCGATACAGCGGCGCTTACAGTGCAGGCGCTTTTATCGGCTTCTGTTCTTCGATTCCAGTCTCAGGGTGGATTCTCGTCTTTAACTATTTCTTTGGCAAAGTTACTAGCGGCGAGCCCACGATTCCATCATTGGTTTGATCTAATTAAGATTCCATTACTTTTGCCTCAAGAAATTTATGCTCTGCGACTGCAAGAGGCCACGACGATCTACGAGTTCTTAAAGCTAGGAACTGATTCATATTGTATGAGAGGGGGGACGATGGTACTTGATAACGAGGATAGGGACACCGCTTTATCATCTTATTATCCCCGACTTCAACAAATAACGTTCACTCATATAAATTTTGACGAGGAAGGAGACCCAGTTATTTTGCAACACGTCGTCTCGTTTATTTATAAACACCCCAAAATCAAACTCGTTCGCTTGGTTCAATGTAAGCATGTAGACGCAGTACAGGAGAAAGTCAGTAATTTGGGTGTAAGGGTGACTGTAGATTGATTGTTGGCAAGTGCAATCATCCACTAAAGGACACGTTTGTTCTGTTATATATATATAAAACCAGAGTATACAATGTAGTAGATTGGTTCATCTACTGGCTGAATCCTGTGATACCATTGAAGTTGGTGATTTTACCTTGAAATATCATCAATCAATCAACTGACACACACACACACACAGAGAATATTTCAGAAAAGAGGGTGTGTCTTACCTGCAGTACCGCCAGAAACTTTGAGGTTGGACCAGTTCCATGTTCCTACGCAAGTTATAATAAATCAGAAATCCAACTCGATGGGAAGATGCAGTCCCTAGTCAACATACCCGTGCAGGAGCCGGCACCACAATTAACGGCCACTCTTTCCGCACCACTATTAACTGTAATTGAGGTTTGAGGCGACACAAAGTTGACGGCCTGTAGATAGGAAGGGCCACTTGAGCAAAGTCGACCCTAGAGAAAAAGGATACAAAAGTCCTACCGAAAGCAACACGCCACTACCGGGAGTACCGATAGTAGAGGGATAGCTCTAATAATGGATTTAATAATAATATACAAAAAAAATAATTTTAAATCAATTCGAACCTGGTCAATGATGACACCGAATCTCTTACAGCCAGTAGCAGTATTACCCTACGTTGAGGATTAGATTGTATATTCAAAGACTAAACCATTAACTGTGGACTCACAGAGTATGTGATGTTTGTGACAGTGCTTCCGGTGGCGGCGGCATCAGTCTTGATGCGCAGAGCTTGGTCACTGGAAAGTATAATTGATGAGGGTCGACCAACCAGCATAGGCATATGATTCCACATTACTTGTTCGTAATTGTATTTCCAGTGATAGTTATTCCGTTCACAGTGACGCCAGAGTTAATGGATCCCTAGTAATATTTTGTGACTCTTGTCGTCAAAGCACCTTGCAGAATAAAAACTTACGACAGAAATTCCATGACCACCGGAGCAGTGGTTGTTTTTGAAAACAATGTTAGCACCACGATTGATGGCAAGGCAGTCGTCCTACACCTAGTGAGCTAACATCCCGCGCTTCAAGAAGATTGTTCCGGGACCTGGTTCATAATAACACTGTTCTGAATGGTGAGGTTTTCAGTGCTTGCGTCGAACCCATCAGTGTTATGGCCTGCAGCAAGTCCATTACTGTTGGAATTTGGCTGGTCACCGAGAGCTAATGAAGTGATCTGTGAACGATAGTGACAGACAATTATATCATTTGAACGTACAGTTATCAATAGTAAGTCCGTCCATAACGAGAGGAGCAGGATTAGAAACAGAATAGGTCCTGGCGGGTGAGTTGAGCACTTTGACATTCTAATATTGGTATGATGAGTACTGAAAAAAAATCAAGTATATTGGCTGGTGGCCTACGGAGAATGTTCCAGACATTGAGATCCTGAAAAATTCATGTTATTAATCAGCTTGAGCTTAAAACAAACGATACAAACTTCATCATTGGAGCTGGTTTAGTCACACCACCGTTGCCTCCCAAGCCATCCTTGAAAAAGTCGTCAATTGGATCACAGCTCGGGAAAGGTATTTCTTACCCAGTACAGAGGTCCATTTCCATCGAATGTGTGACCGTTTCCGTTGACTATTTGCTAATCAGATCTTTACCTATGTGTGGCCTACGGCAAACCTTACATGTGATCGAGCTGCCACTGTGATTTGCAGTAATCTCCTCAGCAACAGTTTGCGGACAGTAAGAAGCGCTTTACCTAATCTGGAAAAGGGGTCCTGCCCAATTCTCATGTGCAAAAGTGATGTCGCCATCTAATGTCAAATATGTATTCTGACTGGAAAAATGGGTTTGAAGACCATACTCATATTGACTGTGGTGCCTGTAAGAAGTTTCAGCGCGAGAGTTTGACCAGCTGGAACTTGGAAGCTGTTCAGGTTAACAGTCGTGCAGGCTACAGCGGCTGCGACGTCTAAAGTGAAATGCGATCAGAATGCAGTCGGTCATTCAGCAGAGGTTCAAAGAGGTGCATACCAGCCATTGAATTAATGGTTCCAGTACAGTCACTTGAGGCATATCCAGAGACAACAAGCACAAGAAGGCTAAGGAATCGTGTCCACATTGTGAGTGCTAATGGGGCGTTGCGTAGTCTTGACTTACCCAATCTCGGTGCTTATGACTTGAGGCGACGGGCCCCGCGTAGGTTTACTTCACACGTCCACGGAAAATCAAGGACCAGATGTGAGCTTCTTCATTGGAGAGATTGTGGACGACTGACCTTTTGAGGTTCCAAAAAAAGCACCGTTGCCATTGTCGGCTAGAACACCACTCTAGAAGCTGTTGTAGTCCAATAATCAATGGTAACAGAAGCTCTGATCAACATATTAGCGGATTTCGGCTGAAATTCCAACATTTGACCGAAGATTAAGCGTGAACGTTTGAGCCTTTGTGAATTACTCGAAGATCGCTTGACAACCGCATGTTGGAAGGTTGAAAGAATGCGAGCATGTTATTCATAGAGCATACTTCATAAGGACTTCATAAAGAGCATAAATAGTACTGAAGAGAACGAGGCGGAGCAGACATCAGGAGATTCAGAATTCTCGAGTTCCAATAGGCACATGACTGCGACTGCGGGAATGCTTCAATCTACGAATAACCCTATACTCTAAACCCGGCTGGTGACCTGTAAATGAAGAAGGGGAAGATGGTGGAAGAGTCTTCATATGATGTTTGTTAGGTGAGTTAGACTTGATAGACTTGAGATCTTGTAGCGAGAAACTGGAGGAAAGCCGTCGTGATGGGAGGTTCTTGAGGTGGGAAGTTTGAGGCCCAGACAAGAGCTTGTAACTTCGAGAACGTGCAAGGGGAGACGGTGAGGACTGACAGGATACCAAACTTGCCGAAGATGAAGAAGATAAGTTTCTATCCAAGCTAGGACTCGTCCTAGCACCGGAAAGATAATGAGAAGTGGTTGAGCATTGAACAAAATCACGATCAATGCAATAATGCGGCGTAGTTGGACTACAGTTTAAATCATGTGGATCGGAGTTGGAGATGTTTTCACGAGAGCAGTTTTTGGAAAGTGGTGGCGAGGTGGAGTTGCTGAGTGCGCGAAATTGGGCTGGTAGTGTTTGCGATTGAAGAGGTATCGAATGTTTAGGAAAAGCCCCGCCAAGTTCCATAGATGGTGGACCGAAAGGGTCTCCTCCGTTCAAGGGGTCCCACAGCTCCAGTTCTGAGAAGTCCGATCCCATGGGAGAGGGTGAGCAGAGTTCAGATGGCATCGGACTCGAGAATGAAATATCATCATCGGACGTCATATCCATAGGTGAGGCTTTGGCCTTGAATTTCTGGATGGATCGAACCAAAAAGGATTTTGAACGCTGCAATTGAGTAGGCGCTAGTTTTTCGGAAATGGTAGAAGCCATTTCGGCACGAGAACTTGGGCGCGAACCAAGGACACTGAGAGGTTGTGTCAGGAGGAAAAGATTGGGATTGAGCAAAGATACACACCGATTTATGACATTGTGGACTGGATTGCCCATCAGGATGATCGGAAGAGTGGAGCGAGTATTGTCAGAGACCAGAGCAGAGGATTTATAGGAGAAGGAGTGGCATCGATGCACCACGGTCCAATGTTGACGATATCATTATATGTGGCGACATGGAAAAACACAGCGAACGCAATCAGGCCACAGGGAATGATGTGGAGCCTCCACCAGTGATGGCTACAAATCGGGAAGTGTTTTGTCCTACTGATCGACCATAATGTCAGGGCAGAAAATCACCATCAGGAAACGTCCTCGATTAGAGGCTATCGTTACTCAGCGCAAATTCTTCAAAAAAACAGCGCGAGGAAAGGTTATTAAAGGTGATATAATAGCGCTTCACGTTTCTCCTCATCCTTTGCTAACTCTTTGCTAGTCCTTCGTGAACGGTATCTTCGTGATGACGTTCCCTGCGGCATTCAGAACTGTGTAGCATGTCATTCTTCCATGGAGAGTGCTCTTCCCATGGCAGGGGCCCCACACCCACTGTTCCCTGAGGGGCATTTCATCTTACCAGACACAAATGTATTTCTGTCACAAGTGCGTGTGTACGGATACACCCTCTCATATACCTCCTGATGGAACATTACAGATGGATCTTATCGAATCAACATTGTTTACATCCCCAATTGTCTTGTTGCAAACTGTAATGGAGGAGGTCCGACACCGGTCGCTACCACTATACAATCGTTTGAAGGCGCTCTCCAAAGCGGACGAGAAGAAAATATGCATATTTTACAACGAGTATAGATCGTGCGTTCCTGTCTTGAGTCGTGGGGTCAAGTTTTCATTCGGTCTTAGTGAAACCGCAATCATACGCGAGGAAAACGAAACACCAAATGATCGGAACGATAGAGGCATGTATTATTGAGCTTTACCCAACTTCAATCTGACCTCATGTCCAGGCATCAGAAAAGCCACACAGTGGTACAACAGTCATCTACAAGCAACTCGACTACCAATCCATGGTCAAACAACCAAAGTTCCAACCGTCGTTCTTATGACAGAAGATGCAGCAAATCGTCAGATTGCAGACAGGTCGGGTGTACCAGTCGTATCTGGTGTGGAAGATCTCGTTTTATTGCTTTTCTATATGACTGATTGAACCCAGTGAGGAGATATGTAGAGAGCATGCCTGAGGCTGATAAGCTTCTAGACTTGCTCTCTGCCGTTGATTCAGATGAAATTGAACCAACCAAGGCAGTCGGTGCTAGGCAACCTCTATACTCTAAGGTAAATGGCTTGTCGTTTATTCCACTCCGCTTACTAATCCTTTTAGTACCTGCCCACGGCTATACTTGCTGCTGGGGTGAAAGCAGGTGAACTTCATCAAGGATATTTCAATGCCAATCAATATAACTACCTGGAGGTAAGGTCACCATAAACTAAATTACTACAAGTCCAATGTCCTTTAAGGGAAGCGTCTCTGTTTCTGCATTTAGCAAACCCGTTCTCCTCATTGGACGCCAAAACATGAATAGGGCAGTCAATGGTGATATTGTGGTAGTTGGAGTTTTCAATGAAAAGGAGTGGAGAGCACCAGGAGATGAAGTTGTAGATCAAGATAGTGAGCTGTCTTTCATTACCTTTCCTTCTTTCCCTCAGCTTGTCCAGCTACTTTAAAGGACGACGATGTCGAGGGTTCCGGCGAGGAAGGTGATAGATCCGACAATGGCGAGGTCATAGCTCGCGAAACACGTCATATTCAATCCAAACATGCAAGAGCTTCTGCCGGAAAACAACCAACGGGTCGTGTCGTAGGCATCATCAAACGCAATTGGCGTGCCTACGTTTGTCACATTGATAGTGGCTCCCTAACCTCCCAAAATCCTACTTCTCTTGCGCAACAAACTGTATTTGCTACACCTGTCTCAAGATTACTCCCCCGTATCCGCCTCAGGACAAGACAAGCTCCTACTCTAATTGGTCAGAAGATCGTGGTTACAATCGACCGTTGGGATGTTAATTCACGATATCCGGAGGGTCATTTTGTGAGAGCGCTCGGGAAGGTGGAAAGCAAGGAGGCAGAACAAGAAAGTTTGTTGTTAGAATTCGATGTGCCATATAGGCCATTTGGGAAGGCAATTTTGGATTGTTTACCGCCGGAGGGGGAACAATGGGTCGTGCCTCCCAAGAGTGGTACAAATCCTATCTGGAAAGATAGAGAGGATTTGAGACAACTTCTTATCTGTAGCATTGATCCTCCAGGTACTGTCTCACTCGCTTATTGCAATATCCATTCTCTCACAACAGTTTAGGGTGCCAGGACATTGATGATGCCCTTCACGCTCGGCTTCTTCCCAGTGGTAATATTGAAGCCGGTGTCCGTGAGTAAAACGGTGTTTTTCGTCCAATAGGAGCTCTGAACTATTCTTTAACTAGATATTGCGGATGTATCGCACTTTGTACACGCTGACAACCCTATGGACAAAGAAGCTTCGGACCGGGGAACGACAGTGTATCTTGTAGACAAACGCATTGACATGCTGCCTTCATTATTGGGTACAAACTTATGCTCACTTAGGCCTTTCGTGGAACGTTTAGCATTTTCAGCAATATGGGTATGATTTTCGTTTTTGAAAACCTATTCACTTGCCTATGCATGCCCCCAGGAATTGACTCCCGATGCCGATATCGTAAACATTCGGTTTACCAAGTCGGTGATTGCTTCCAAGGCAGCTTTCACTTACGAAGAAGCTCAAATTCGCAAGGACGATCCGTATGTCATCACCTTCTCTCGCATCTCCCTCCTTTCCTTATTTGGGATTCAATGGCGCAGAAACCAGCAAGATGATCTTATACACTCTATTCGTCTTCTCAATTCCCTTGCAAGAAAGCTCAAGGAAAAACGTTTGAAAGCTGGTGCTCTCAACCTTGCCTCACCTGAAGTCAAGATTCATCTCGACAGCTCAGAGTCCTCTGATCCCATTGATGTAGAACAAAAAGAACTTCGGGAGACAAATAGCTTGGTAGAAGAGTTTATGCTTCTCGCGAATATCAGCGTCGCTGGAAAAATTCAAGAGACTTTCCCTGAAACAGCTGTTCTACGGAGACATATGCCTCCTCCGAAAACAAATTTCGAAAAATTACATGATATCTTGGTTAAGAAGAAGGGTATTAAATTAGATATATCTAGTTCAGGTGCATTGGCTGATTCGTTGGATCAGTGTGTGGTACGTTGAGTTTCTTTTGCACCGTTGTGTAATCATAACAAGGGCACCAGGATCCTGAAGAGCCGGCATTCAACACTCTCGTCCGTATCATGGCAACACGTTGTATGCTCTCTGCAGAATATTTCTGCTCAGGTAGTGTACCGAGGGATACCTTTGGACATTATGGTCTCGCCACCCCTATTTACACTCATTTCACAAGTCCTATCCGTCGTTACGCAGGTTTGAACTCCAAAAAGCTTCTTGTATCCCTAAACATCCATTCATGATAATTTCTACAGACATCCTCACCCACAGACAACTCGCAGCATCCATTGGTTATGCACCCCTCCATCCTTCACTTTACTCCAAATCCATTGTCGAACGTATCATGGACGTGATCAACCGACGTCATCGTATGGCCCAAATGGCTGGTCGTGCCAGTGTCGAATTTTACGTCAGCTTAGCTTTGAAAGTGAAAAGTGAACGAGAACGAGAACGACGAGAGGTGGTGGTTATGATGAAACAAGAAAAAGAAAAAGAAAAAGGTGGTGTTCAAGAAGAAGCATTTGTTATTCGCACGTTCAGAAATGGCGTGAGCGTCTTTGTATCCAAGTGAGTTTTTTTTATCTCTTTACTTCTCTTTCAAGTTCTGTTTTTGCTTTTTGATTCTGACGTTATATGTTTTATTTAATGATATAGGTTGGGTCTTGAAGGACTGGTGGTGTTCAAGAGAGATTTGAAGTTTGACCCTGAAAATTATATGATCACAGTTCCTAGTCCTTCTGGGGAGGTGGAAATTTCAGTGTTTGACAAAGTGGTGGTCAATATTGAAGTGGAGAAGGATAAAAATACGCAGAGGGGCAAGATCAAGATGACATTGGTGTCTCCTATAAATTCAAATGGATTGTAATATTTTCACCTTGGAAGTGTTGGATTTGGTAAACAATATACAGACACGTTTGCCACGTTTGGCAAACGTTTTATGAGCATGAGCATCACCGGAGACTGGAGTTGTATCTGACTTGTCCTCAATTTACAACGAATCTTAATTCAACAGTAGATTGCATTTTTATAAACGCTATTTACAGACTTCTGGAGTAATCTTACACATTTCAACCTTTCCTTCCTGCCTATGTAGCGAGGGAATATGGACATGCATGGATGTTAAAAATCAGGTATGATGACGGAGGGGCATAGGAGATGAAACAATCAAGACACTGTGGTAAAGCAATTAGGAAATTGAGGAACCACATAAGAAGAGCAAAAAGCTACAAAACAAATGGAGGACATAGAATGATGAATGAGAAATCAAACAAAGCCACAGACGAAACAAAATGCCAGGATGTGAATATAAACGTGATGGAATGAAAATGCAGTTAAAACGTGACTGAGAATGAAAGAGGAAGGGATTACATGAGTCATAGTATTAAGCATAAGTCAATAGAACGAGAAAGAGAACAAAAGAACGAGAACCAGCACGGATTCGTAAACCTAGAATTCAAAAGCATCAGAGAAGATGACTTCCTCGTTCCCTTTCAGTGAGGTGCCATCCTTTGCCTTGACGTCTCTTGCATTCCGGGCCTGTTCACGCTGCCAAATAGCCTTGACCTCTTCCTCACATACATCGATTTCAGCACCTTCTTGCGGGACATTGTTAACACCCAAACCACGCAAGATCTCATCACACCAGACACCTTCTACGAGACGCACACTTCCAACACTTCCAGTACCACTGTTCTTTCCTGCACCAGCGAATGAAAATGAACGGCCAAATTGTTTGCGACCAGATCTAGCCAAGGTTCCAGTGGATGATGATGAAAAGCAAACAAGACCGTTGCCCTCAAGGATATTCAAAAGGTCACCAAATTCACTCCGGCTGGCAGGATCAAAGACACTAGAATCATTCCGTGTGAGGATAGTTGTGTAGTACGTGTGAAGCTGATTCGTATCCATTGATGACATTAGTGTCTGAGTAGTGGACGACGTAGACCGTCGCAGTGAGACTGCAGCAGGTTTTCGTGGTGATGATGCATTTGATAGAGAACCTGAGAGGTTGAGACCAGCTTCCAAACGTTTGGAGCCAAGAAGGGCGCTGAGAAGAACGATGCGCGCCTGGAGATTGAGGTTCTTGACTTTGGTAACCGTCGCACTGTTACTGACAGCGGGGGTTGACGAGGCAGTCATCGCTGATTTGACAGATGAGGGCTTGTACGCTTTGAGAGCGGCAAGAACATGGCTAGGAGTGACGCTGACAGCGGGGAAATCTGCACTAGTAACAGTAGTCTTTTTCGAAGGTGCCACCGCAATATCAATTGCGCCGCGGAGCACTTCAAATAGACTGCGGACATCACCAGTCATGCCAGCAACCTTCTTCGTTAGGAGCGTAAGGGTGGGTATAGGAAGAAATTTTTCGGGATCAGCCTGAGCAGAATCTGAGTCAACATTATACAACGACCGCAACCTAGTTTGCAAGATGTCAAACAATTGACTTGATGTGTAAGGGGCCAAATGAATGGTCTGGACATTAATAATAGGTGAAGAGGAGGGTGTTGAGGTCAAAGTGTGCGTGTTGGCAATGCCGATAAGACGTATATTTGACGGCGTTCCGGCAGGTAACGAAAATAAAGATGTCAGAGCTTGAGCACTAGGAGTGATGTGATCCAATTCATCCAAAATCAGGATGCTAGTACATCATCAGAACCGTTTGCGGAATCGTTACCGCATCGCTACATACCATTTTGTTCGAAGGCCTGACAAGAGGGATTCAACTACGGCTCTGCCCTTTCCCTTGCAGAATTTAGAGGGAGAGTATTTTTGTTTGCGAGCTGCATCAACTTCTTCGAAAATGCGTTCCCAAAGGCCATCAAGGTCATCCAAAGCCATACAATTGATGAAAATGATCTTGATGCCGGTGGCTTCCGGGTTCAAGTCACTAAGAATGGAGCTGACAAGTGCGGTTTTACCACAGCCAGGAGAACCAGAGATGTAGAGGGTAGTAGGTGTATCATCTGCATCCATAGCAGAGCCATCCATGAAAGAGTCTATGAAATTACGAATAACCCCGCGTTCGGTATCACGTCCAGCGATCTCGTTATCAGCACTGTTGCATGTAGCACGTAAGAGTGTGCGAGCACGGGTGTGCAAAGGGAGGGATACTGGTGTGGAGGGTGGAGTAGAAAAAGAGAATAGAAAGTCAAATGCTGTGTTGACCGATGCAGTGGTCGATACAGACGCGTGTCGTCTAACCTCTTTCTCATTGTGTCAGTAATCGAACGAGGAAGCCGGAGGAGACGATGGCTTACCATGTCTAGCACGCGGAGAGATGATATCCGTTCCAGAACGCCGCAAAGCACGTGGGATTCGTGAAGCCACAGGGGAGGGATCTGGAGTGAGTAACCGTGGAGAAAAAGGAGGTACATTTTCCTTATTCCCATCCCCATCCAAGACGAGCGAGACCCGAGGACGCTTAGGAAGAGGAGTGGAATCGGGTGTCTGGAGCTGGTCTGCCGACTTGGATGCCAGCGAGCCCGGTGGTGGTGATTCCACCTGCTGCTGGTGGCCCCGCTTACCAAGAACAGAGCTACGAGTTACGCGTACTGTCGACATAGCCTGCAACAGAAAAATCAAGGTCTGGGAGACCGTTCAAGTCTTGAAGAAAGAGGCAGATGAAGAGAGGAAAAAGCGCGCCGTCATTCAAGTAAACTCCAAATTCATACTCCGACAATCCCATCAAACGCGTAAACGCGTCGCGTGCTACACGTGCAAGCTTTATTTTTTTTGCTCTCATCCTTCATCCCACGCTGAGTACGTTCTGTAATCTTCTTATTGAGTTTTATATGCTCCAAAAACTTGTATTTCGACGCGTCGTAACTGGCTCTGCTCGTAGGTTCTTACAAAACTTGCCAGTTCAGTTGTCCTTCTAGATAAGATAAGATAAAGTGATCATCTATTTATATCACCGGACAAACCGTGTCTCAGAGCCGCAGCAAAATGACCCCCGAATATCTCACCCAAGAACAAAGTGCGCCTTGTTTCACCTCGTTGTTCCCGGTTTCTCATACGGGCTGCAGTTTCCTAATTTTTCCACGAAAATGGGTGGGTGATTTTTACCACACATGCAATTTTCCTTCATATCGCCGTAAATGTAAATCCCACCTATTGGGACGCATTGTACATGGACCATGGCACAGTAAATCACTTTATTACTATACATCAAGGTCATTCAATCTTGACCTGACCTTCTTCATTTCAGATATCTGGTCATTCAGGGAACTTCCTGAAGCAAGAACAGGCCGATGCTTTACTTAATCGGTCAAAACAGTTGCTTGACGAATTCGAATTCGACCTCGACCCTCACCCTCGTGTGCGTTAGCTTTTTTTTTTAACTAATCGTTCCCTTCTGAACCGGGCTTAAACTCTTTAGTCGAAATTCACCACCGGAGATGATAATCACGTTGGAGATGACTATTTTCTGTCCTCTGGTGGACAAGTTGTATGATGTCATTAACGTATCCGATTACTACTACTTCTACTGACTCAATTCACATAGTCTATTTTTCCTTGAAGAAGACGCTGTCGATCTAGACGGGAAGCTCAATCGGCCCAAGCAGAAAGGCTGTAAACAAAACCAGCCACGGTACGTCACTCGTTCTGTAGTTTATCACCCCGTGCTAATCTTTGAACGGCCTCCTCTGCCTATCCCGTCGGCCTTCATCGTTAAAACACCTTCCTTTCATCAAGCTCTCTACACCTATTTCGTGGAGTAACACGAGAGAACGACTGCCTTAAATCAGTAGTCCGCTATCTCAAGTCCCATCATGACCCCATTGGTACGTCCTTCTTCTCCTCTTCTCGCCCTCCACGATGCACTGACTATCTTCTAGCTCTACAGAGTATGCTTATCACCAAGCAGCGGCAAATTGGAGCGGAGAAAGTATTCTAGACTCATCAATCATCAACATTGCACTCATGCTGACCGGCACCAACCATAGTCTCCCCAAGTATAACGATTCGTAACGTTCGATAATGTACCTCCTTTCGGAACTGTCTCATCATGACCAACAGGCCTTTTCCTAGTGACATCTTTTTTGCTCATTCAATACCAATTCCAATCACCCCCACCCCCGACAGCACTCAACTCCTGGACAGCTCTTGAACAATGTACCACTTCCATTCTTCGTTACCTTTATCATTCCTTTCCCAGTCTCACCATCATCATTACCTCACCCATCACCCAAACACATGTGTTTGTCCGTCGTCTTCCAAAGGGTGACACCGGGCACCGACCGGGTCTCTCTCGAACCCCCTCCCCCCAATCCCCGAAGAACAGCTTTTTTTTTTTCTTTCACGGTTCTTCTACTACCTGAAACACACCGATTGATTGATTTTCTCAAATAAATTCATCCGTCTTTTCATTTTTTTAAATTTTAAATTGTAGGTGTGATTTGGGGTTCTTTTATATCCATCCACGGGTCCGAAACCCACACCCACCCACACACCCACACACGCCAAAGTCCGAACACTCGTTTCGCTTTTTCTACATTCCATGATGCATGATGATTCTTGATTCATGAAGATTCATAATGCCGAAAAAAAAAACTGGTTTTACAACCTACACTTCAAATACCATTTTCTCGGATCTTATCTCCAAAAGGAGAGGAGGGGGAGAGATTCCAGTGGGAGAGAGAGAGAGAAAAAAGCGATTGATAAACCAATTTTCAAATCTCATATATATAAAACAAGTGATAATCAAGTGATGGTAGGTAGGTAGATAGGTAGGTAGGTAGGTAGGTAGGTAGGTATATGTCATTGTATAGGCGTATTCAATCTCTTTTTTCAAAGCGCGATCAAATCAAGATACATTTTAAAAATATCGATATGTATATATATATCTTCATGATGCTTCATCAATATTTTCTCCTCTCTGTAACATAGCGATAAGACTATCAATCTTGGCTTTATGTATTCGATGATGTTCCTGCCAGCCTTTCCAAGGATGATGCGGATACTGAAAAACAAAAACAAAGTTCAAATTGAATTAGACCTTCCCCCCCCCAAAAAAAACACATACCTTGCGTCCAAAAGACTGAAATATCGAATCAGACGTCCCCGTCGGCCTCGACTCAAAAAACTGAGCCAACAAAACATCATCCTGCCGACTATACCGCATCTTCTTCTCTGGAACCGGCGGTATCGGATCATCTCTCTCCGTACGATGAAACTCATGCTTATGCCGCCTCCAATACTTCATCCAAGACGCTCGAGAATGATGAGGCGCCTTCATAACAACATCTTTCCAAAACTGCACCATATCCAAACGGCCTTGAGACCTGCACACACAAAAAAAAAACATAGTTTGAGCCCCTTTTGCTTGATTTTGATGATTATTATTTTACCAAGGTTTTTCTCTCTCAAGAAAAAAACGGATAACAGGGACTCGAACTCACTCACTTTCGATATTCCATAAAACTGATCAAAAAACTTCTGTCTTGCATGGTAAAGGCCACACCTTTACCAGTCGTACTCCTGAACAGCGCTCTTGGGGGCGTAGGTGACCGGTCTCGAGGTGTCTGTGATTGATTTTGTGGAGACATGGCATCCTTCGTAGACGTAGTAGGATCCGTCGAGGTCCCAGCTTGAACAGTACCTTCTGAATTGGAAACATTCATTTCCCAATCACCATCACCCGATTCTCCTAATCGATGCTCAGGTCTCGTATTTGTAGTGTTGTTCATAACGTAGCCACCAAGGCGAATTTGGTGTTTATTGCAATAGCGACGCCACGAGTAGAATCTAGTTCAAATAATGCAAGGTCAGAACTCATATTATTAGGTCAAAGTGTCCCAAACACACGTGTGATGGGGTGCTCGGATAGCAATACGTTCACATATCTCACGCAAGCTGAACGGGAAACGGTGAGAACGGAACCATCACAGTAACTGAAACTCACCTGAGAACGAGACCTTGATCTCGACAATAGTCAATATACTTTTTAAGATATAATACGTCGTCTGAAGTAAATAGATTTCCACCATAGGTACTCTTGATAATGCGAGAGGGAGGTGTCGGAGATCTAGCTACTGTATTCCGGTTCATCACCAAATTGGATGCAGGTGTAGCAGAAGGCTGCTAGAGGGGGCATGTATCAGTTTGATCCCATATCAATACGAAACATATAGAAAAGTCACCTGTGTCCGAATGCGTCTCCGACCTCGCGGTTGATCTTCGCTTGCCTCAGGGTGCATTGAGGGGCCAGCTTGTGAACCACCATCAGGCACCGATGGCACCGATACCGGAGCAACAACCACATCATGATTATTAGGCACATCGGCGGGATAAGCAGACTGGTAGGCCTGTTCATACTGAGAAAATCATTTGAGATCATCGGCGGTTAAAGCATGATCTCCTTGGACGTACCCCAGGCTCATAATAGCCGTGGGTTGGGACCCACGGCCCGTTGCTATCCTCTCGGTAGCGATACTCGTAGGATTCTCCAGTCGAAGGGACCGACATGGATTGGCTTGGATGAGTATATCTATCCCATTGTGGCGGCGGTCGATGCATCATGTGTTCTTGACTCGGAGGTGGAGGTGGCGGGGGTGGAGGATTCAGGTGAGTCTGGGAAGGCGCAATACCTTGCCATGGTGGCGGTGGGCCCCCTTCCGGCTGAACAGGCTGAATACGAGGAGGCGATGAGGGACTTGCTGTTGTGTTCGCTTGCGGCTGGGATGGGACACCAGCGCCGGATGGAGGGGCGCTCATATTTTGACCAAAAAGAGCATAAGGTGCGAGGGTCAGACCATCTATAGAGACACCGGTTGCCATCATTCCCGGTGGTACTGATGGCATTTCTGGTCGGTGTCCTTGCATAGGCGCCATGGTCGTGTGTGGTGCAGGTATACCGTTCTGCCGTGGTAAAGGTGATGGATTGTCATGGGTCTGTCCGGGACCTGTTGGTTCTGGAGATGGAAGCCGGTTACACAGTGGCGTAGCTTGGGAAGGAACCGGCTGGATCAGCTGAGGAGCTGGTTGGACTTGATGGTTGGAGGCTTCCGATGGTATAGTATGGATCCTATGTGGGGAAAAAAAATTAGAATCTCGTCTCCCCGCAATCCAAATCCATTTCGTACTGCTCTTGTCCAGTGACCTTGCAACCAGCATAATTGCTATGGAACGTTTGGAGTTGATTCAACCGAATGCACTCATAAACCCATTGTGAGGATAAAACAATTTTGCCTTTCTTGCCAAGATAGTGACGGTAGAGATTCTGTCCTGGCTGTTTATGAGGATCCACTAAGAAGCCATATGGGCCGTGTTAGTTGTAACTTGAATTGGACAGGTAAGAAGAGGGAGGGAGGCAAAGAGCGTAGCCGTTGTAAAAGGTGAATCCAATCAGGCCAAAACACTCACCAAGAATGTAAGGAACACCGCTATAATTTTGTGAGACAGTACCACCATGAACCTAAGAGGAGGTATCGATGATGTCAGTATGATAAGATGAGTATAGCCATCGGAGACGACTCTTGTACCATTGGGATAGTTGATCCCATGATGAAAGCGACGAGGCGCTACCTGCGATCTCCAAGCGTGGAGCGAGACACTTACGGTGATCAAGTGGACAAGATGTTCCCGATTCTCAACGTCTTCGCCGACGTAAATGGGGAGGGGCGTACCCATCATAGGATCGATGAACAGAGCGAGATATTCTTGCTGTTCATGCTGCAGGGTAGTTGGTGGTGGTGGTGGTGGCGCCGCCTGTACGCGTCTAGGACGACCACCTGGTGCCATGGGTCTTGCCTGGAAAGAATTGTTTGGAGTCCTACTCGTCCTTCCGACACCCGTCGTTCGAGCGGAGTTTGAATGGTGATCCGACTGTGTTCCAATAGCCGCTGATCAGAACGTGACTGTCCTCCGTCGGCATCTCATCGATTCGATCGATTGCGTGGAAAAAACCTCGTCATATCCTGAAAAAGGCACGGTTAGGATTTGGGTCCATGTGAAGGGTGGCCGGGGGATGCTACGGGAGATGCCGTGCGGAGTGTGAAAGGGAGGGTGTAGTGGGGGTGGCTTCATGCTCCAAACTCGAAACGCAATGGCCTCTGTCGCAGGCCGGAAAAAGTCGATGGTGTCGAGCATGGATGCGCCAGTGGCCAACAACACTCTCTTGAACAAGGCTGCCAACCAGTCCACTTCTCTCTACCAGCAGTGCTCTGCTCTCCGTGCTCGCCTCCTCCGCATCCCTGCCTTTTCTCGCTACTTCCACCTCGCCGCCAACACCGACACTCGCCACTCCACCGACCCCGTCACCCAGCTCTGGGATCTCTTTTCTATCGGCATCTCCCTCTGCTTCCTCTTTGACCTCCTTCCTGCAGACCCCGCCTTTCCTAAAATCAACCACTCAGACTACAATCCGGACACCTACGACGCCAATCCTGACCGCGAGAAGAAACATGCCATTGCCCTCTTTGCGATGCAGGTCCGTTCTACCCAGGTCACTCACCTCATCCCTGAATGCGAGCCATTCACCGTCCGTGACATCTGGGACCGCGAGTCCACTGATGGTCTTGTCAAGGTCTTTTTCTTCTTCTTCTTCTTCTTTCCTAGTGTGCTCACCTCAACTCTCAGGTCATCAACACCGTCACTGCCATCGTAGACCATCTCCCTCCCACTGCCTTTGATGCCCCGCCTCCTTCACCGCCCTCTATCCCCCCCTCCGTCTCCCTTGACAACCTCTCCACAGACAACCTCCCCCAACCCACAGACGCCAAAGAGGCCGTAAGGAATAATATCATCCGCGAAATGGTCGAGACAGAACGCAAGTACGTTCAGGATCTCGAGATCATGCAGGTACTCCATTTCCAGTCCATTCCAGCTCCCATCTCACCTTTCTCCCCACAGAAATACGCCAACGCCCTCGCCCTCGGCAATTTCATGGATCAGGATACCATCCACCTCCTCTTCCCCAATCTCAACAAACTTCTCAACTTTCAGCGCAAATTCCTCATTCGACTTGAAAGCATTGCAGAAGCCCCGTGGCAGGACCAGCGCTGGGGCCTTCCTTTCATTGACAATGTAAGTCCCATCACCCTTCCCTCCTGCCATCTCCCTTACCCTCACAAGGAGGATGACTTTGCTGTATACGAGCCATACTGCGCAAACTATACTAGTGCCGCCGAACTCATGTTGACCCACGAGCAGAGTCTTATGGTCAGTTCCTGTGCAACTTGTCCCCTTGGTTCATTTCTGATGGGTCTCCCTGACAACCCCTCCAAATATCCCCAAACAGCCTTTGAACCACTTGATCAACGTCAAGGGCGAGCTGCCTGCCTTCCTTATCAAGCCCGTCCAGCGTGTCTGCAAATATCCCCTTCTTCTGGATGTACGTGTTTCGTCATCCTTCCGAGGGTTTCTTTTGCTTATCTGCATCCCCAGTCCTTGATTAAAACCCTCTCGCCCACCACTTATTCGCACTGTGAGGAACTCAAGAGGGGCTCAGAAGCGGCTAAACGTATCACCGACAAAATTAATGAAGCCCAGCGTCGCGCCGAGAACGAACAAACAGTCAAGAGCCTTTCTACTCGCATTGAGGATTGGAAGGGCCATCATCTAGAAAACTTTGGCCAACTCCTCCTCGATGACGTTTTTACAGTCACCAAGTCCGATCTCGACCGAGAGTATCATGTCTTCCTTTTCGAGAGGATCATCCTCTGCTGCAAGGAGATTCCTCCCGGCCAGCAGAACGGGAGCAAGAAGATGAGTAAAAACAATTCGCTCCTCAAGAAGCAGGCCAGTACCCCGACACCTCTCAATGCAGCGGCGGCTGCCGCTGCCGCCGCTCATCCTCACCAACAACGGCGAGGCACACCACTTCTCTTGAAAGGTCGCATATTTTTGGGCAATGTCACTCAAGCGATTCCATCTCAGCCTCGGACGTCGTTAGGTAGGCTTCCGGTGGTGGCTGTTCTCTCTTGTGTCTGATTGGATATCAGGTCCCGGAATGAATGCGCAGTACTCGCTTGCAGTGTGGTGGAAAGGTGACGATGACCTCGAGTACTTCACACTCAAGTGCCGTAACGAGGAGCAAATGCGCAAATGGGAGTCTCAGATCAACCGCCTGATCAAAGAAGCTGCTCAACGTCGTGGTTCTGACCGAGGAGGACTCGCTCGCCTTAATAACTACAATAAATTGGCTCCGCCATCGTCACGATCAGCCGTTTCCATCGGCAATTCATCTACCTATTCTTACCATTCATCCACTTCCTATGGAAGCGGTTCGACGGCTTTGACCGCTACTTCTGCCAGTACCAAGATCACACGCAGCCAGCATGGTGACAGTCACGATTCCTTCCATGGTTATCCTGTTGGACCGTCTCCGTATGACCCCGACGGTTTCACGGACGACGACGACGGCGAGGATGTTCTTTCGTCTACGACGGGTAGCCTCCTGTCTACAGGCCGCGGAACGCCGATTCATCCCTTTAGGAAACTCAGTTCACTTAGTATGCCCAACGAACAACGGGAAACCGTTCATGATCAACGCGTAAGGGCATGCACGGAAGACTATGGTGGCACCACCATGACACAGTGGCGGAATCAAACTCCACTGCCTCAGCAACAGCAGCAACTCGTGACACATTCACTGGGCGGGGTCCAGAGACCGATGACGCCTCGAACTCAGACCGATGCACCATTCATTGGGCAGTCTTTGCGGAGCCAGTTTAGCTCATCACGGTTGCGGATGGGCTACGAGGGTGGTGAATACAAGCATAATCGTGTACCGACACCGACACATCCCCCGCCACCCTTGAAACAACAATACCTTCCTCAGCCTACACAGTCGAGTCGATCGAGGAGTGCCAGCCAACCCAATGCTTATATCCCGCAGAAAGGAGCCACGCCACCACCTCTCCCTGTTGCACACCCAACCAACTGGACTTCGCGGGACCGTGAACGTACCCGTCGCAAACGTGGAAGTGGTTCTAGTCAGTCGACTGGCGACAGTTCAGAGTACTCGCCCAACAGCTCGTCACCTGTCACCTCGCTTGGCTCAAGTGAGTCGTCATTAACGGGTATTGGTACTCATGCCAACGTGAACGGACAAGAACTACGGTTGCCGCCTGTGAAGGTCAAGGTGCACTTTCATGACGATATCTTCGTGATTCAGGTGCCGAGGTCGATGGAATACGATGATCTGGTGGAAAAGGTAGGGAAGAAGATTAGATTGTGTGGACCGAGGAGAGATGACAGTCCTTTGAGAGTCAAGTATAGAGATGAGGACGGTGATATGGTGTCGCTTGGCTCAACAGAAGATGTCCAGATTGCATTTGAAGCATACAGGCCTGGTAGTCAGGTTACGCTTTTTGTGACATGAAGAATACCCAGTCAGCCGTCCGACGCTGTTGGAAAGACTGTACCCTTTTCTTTTTTCTCTCTCTCTCTCTTCTTGATTTGATCCTTTGTCGGGCTCCATTTGGATTGTGTCCATTTCGCTCCTTTTTGCGACTTGGTTCATTGTAAACATGTCATCTTCTTGTTCCCAGTTTTTTTAAACCTCGGATTACTGTACCTTTCATATTCAATATGGAACCATTATTCCCGTCTTGTACCTTTTTCTTTTTCGTCCTTCTCTCCCTTCCCTTCCCCCTCCCTTCCAATGGAATCATTCCTTGATTGTCAATCTCATTTGCATCCTTCATTTGTCACGCGTAACAGAAACAAATTATCAGCATCGTCGTCGTCGTCGTCGTTTGATTTTGTGTGCGCGCGCGTACCGCTCTGCACACGTTATACTTTCTCTCTCTACATCTCTCTCTTGAGGGCCTGGACCTAAGACTTTGTATGGATTGATTTTTTCTCTCTTTTTGATTTCTCACACATACACATACAATGTATGCGTAATCCCACCACCACCGCCACCGCCACCACTGTAGTGATGGTGATGAGGTTTCTTTTGTGTGTATAATCAGGTTTTTTTTTCCTCTTTCACACTGGATTTTTTTTCTCGGTTGTCGTTCGTTGTATGTTGTAATCCCTTCCCTTCCCTTTCCTTAGTCACCCCATCATCGTCGTTCCTTCTTTTTCTTTTTCTTCCCCCCGCTGAAAATTTTTTATATTACTACTTTGTTGGAATATGTTATATATTATATAGATGAATGGATTTCTCTCTC
>Ga0157368_1000040_pt1 | contig 54018 bp, 69 predicted proteins | sample AttbisABBM3_FD_113146 | JGI IMG/M metagenome (GOLD analysis project Ga0157368, IMG submission 113146) | Fungus gardens microbial communities from leaf cutter ant in Botucatu, State of São Paulo, Brazil - Atta bisphaerica ABBM3 | ecosystem: Host-associated > Fungi > Mycelium > Unclassified ... | reverse complement strand
CATGATCTTTGGTTTGATAATTCATCAACAACCCGTCAACAGGACGAGACAGGCCGTGAAGCTCAGCGCAGAATAATCAAAGAGTTTTATGAGACAGTTGAAGAGGTCGAACCTATGTAAATGATCACGTGACATCCTTGTGATGGCCCTACCAAATATGATTTTTGAAGTGGCTGCATTCCAAAGAATAGGTACCCCAGTGCCTGAAAAAGCCCCACAGATGCTATTGTTACCCCACGTGCACGTGTGAAATTGAGGTTAAGGCACATACCTTGCATGACCACCTGGAGCCCACCATTGGGGCCATGCGTAATTATGGATTTTCTGCCATGTTCCAATAACCACCGCTTTTCATCTTCATCTGAGGACCATTAGTATGAACGTTGTCAACTTCTTTTGGTTTTTTCTATCACGATGACGTCACGACCATGGGGCCCGAACTATTGATCCCGCTTCCGACAACGATCGGGCTAGTTGTATGAGGACCAAGGGTCACAGTAACGGTCACAGTAACGGTCACAGTCACCCATAACAGAGTGAAGCATATGGCCCACGACGACGACCGGCCGTCTCCCCTGTCAACGGCTATTTTTACGCACAAATATTCCGTATTCAAGCGTGCCGAGCATAACATTTCATGCGGCCCGGTCCGCTTCGAGATGGTCAGCTGGTGTTTCGCAAAATGAGATTCCGTCTCTGGGTTTTCCGGTTCCGACAGTATATTAGAGGGAGCTCATGCGAGTTTCCGGCCATCGCGGTTGCGTGGACGACTCCGCCATGGCAGGTACAGGTAGCGCTGTGGTCCCAACGAATCGTTATGCAATCCTCTTGGCTGTCTTCATTGCTTTTGGTGCGTTATTTCTTCTCTGAGCGTAATTTCGTTAGGCTGAACTGAATTTGCAGGAGGTAAGTGTAGCTTCGACTGACATTCCGTGAATGCTGGTGTGAGTTTCATTCTATTTTTCGGTCGTCTTTAGTTGAACTCATGTTCCGGGCGTGCTCTAGTGACATCGCTTTCGCGGATAGGATTTTTATTCGGTTATGATATTGGTGTCATCTCAGTGAGTGCTTTAGTCGGGGAGTCGAAAAAAAGTTTCGTCTAAATTGCCGCTTGCTCTAGGGATGTTTAATCATGCCCGACTTCATTCGTCGCTTTGGAGAGCAAGGCGCAGATGGGACCTATTTCTTATCCAGTTCAAGGTCATCAATCATCACTTCTCTTCTTTCTGCTGGGTATGTTTCCGGTTCCGTCTTGTCTGTGACAGCATAGCTTACATTGAAAAAGAACCTTCGTGTACGCCCTTCTCAGAATACCGCGATTTTAACGTTGACCTCCTCATAGTGGTGCCTTGGCTCAAGCCTTCACCTCTGACCGCTTTGGTCGTCGTGGTTCTATCCTCATCTGGTCTGCCATATTCACAGTTGGAGTTGCCATCCAGACCGGAACGACGTTCTCAATAGTCCAGATTACGATAGGAAGGTTCATTGCTGGACTTGGAGTGGGCGCCTTGTCCGGTGAGTTATTGCCTGCAATATCATCATACCATGGCTAACGAACATGTCCGGTCAATGTTAGCCATTGTCCCGTTATACAATGGAGAAACTGCCCCCAAGGCTCTGAGGGGAACCCTGCTTGTATTGTATCAACTTCAAATAATCATCGGGTGAGTAGTTAGGAAGAAGAAATAGAGCAAGTGCTTACCGAATTTGTGTATAGCATTTTCCTAAGCTATGTGTTCGACTTGGGGACTCATCACCTTCACAATTCTGCATCTTGGCGCATTCCTGTCGGACTCCAGCTCGTTTGGGGCATTGCTCTTCTTTCTGGGATTTTCTTCCTACCCGAGTCACCGTACGTACACCTCACATAATGCGGAAAGAACGTGTCGGACTTACACCTGTGTCTCTTTCCGTTAAGACGTCACTTACTAGGAATTGGTAAACGTGACGAGGCAGAGACAGTTGTCGCACTGTTAAATGGTGTACCTCGAGACCATGTCCTTGTGAGTGAGACAATCGAAGAACTGGATTATGGCATCAGAGCGGAGAATGAGGGTGGAAAGGCAACGTGGATGGAGTGTTTCTCTAGCAGGAGTGATCTGTGGAAGCGAACTGGTAACGGAATGATGTTACAATTCATCCAACAGCTGAATGGTCAAAATTTCTACTGTAAGTACGCAGATAAAAGATTCAGGTTCACCGAGACCTGACCTTGTGCTCTCAGACTACTATGGTGACACGTTCTTCCAAAGTGCCGGTACCCAGTGAGCCAGAAATTACCTCGCTCTTTTCCTTTTCACCTTGTCTCATGGCCCTCTTTATTCCAGGCTATCGCCGTATGTGATTCAGGTTATTCTGGGGGCGGTCTCGGTAATTGGTACTATCCCCGCACTGGTAAGGCTTATTTCTCCCTGGAAGGGTTGTCACGAGATAATCGTTGCCTGTTAGCACCTCATCGAATCTTGGGGGCGCAGAAGGGTAAGTGATTGATGCGATGATGCAGTCACAGTAGCATCGACTGATTCTGATTCCACTAGTCGTTGCTTCTTGGTGCAGTGCTTGAAGCAGCTTGCTCCCTCATTGTGAGTTTGAGTCTCGCTGGCTGTTTTTCCTTCCAGGAATAAACTCCCTTTAGGCTGGTCTTGTCGGGCATTTCACTTTAGCGCCGCAGGGCACACCACAAGAACTTCTCACCAGTCGAAATAAGCAAGGAGGTAGGTTCTATGCCTTTTTCTTGCCTGCACAGTTGACTTATGTGGTTATTTGTAACTAGGTGATACTCTCATTGCCTTCGCCGTCTTGCATGTCTTCTTCTATTCGATCTTCTGGGGTCCAACGCCGTGCGTCACTGCATTCTATCTCCATTATCTTTATACGCTAATACCACTTTCCTCTTCTATAGATGGGTCTATCTCGGCGAGTCCTTCCCACTGCGTGTTCGCCCAAAAAGCATTGCTCTGGGCAGTGCTACCAACTGGTCAGTATTCATTCTTGCGACCTCGTGACTGTTAATACAAAAACTTTGTTCAGGCTCTGGAATTTCCTCTTGGGTTTCTTTGCTCCTAGGATTGCTGATGAGTGCGTTTTCTTTATTCCTTTGGTGCTCCATGTGTTATGAAAGGTCATTGGGCCATGATTTTACGGAGTCGTCATCATGCATCATGTCACAGAACCAGTCGTGACAGATTGCCGTTCATCAACTTTAACTGACCTCCTGGCTTTACAGTATTGGGCCTCTCATTCTGATGATTTTCTTCGGCATGCTTATCTTTGGATACGGATACGTTTATCTATTTGTGCCCGAGACAAGAGGTCTAAGTCTGGAAGAGGTCATTTTCGTTTCTCTTTTCCCCTGACTGCTATATGCTGATCACCTTGGTATTGATTAGGTTGATGAGATGTATCGTTCGGGAGTCAAGCCTTGGAATTCTGCTAACTGGAAGCCTAGTCACCACAAGACAGTTGATGCTTCTTATTCGGAGAAGGGAGCCATCTCAACGGCCTGAGATTCTTTTTATGAATATTCATACTTCAAAAACGACAATCTGTAACTTAATGAAATACGTCACACCACATACCTTTTAAACAGGAACAAGTGTGACATGACCCTGATTAGATGAAATAGGGATAATGAATGCTCCCGCATCAGTGGAGAGTGAAGTAGAAGGCCTTAAGCCATTGAAGCCAGAGATGCTGGTCTTCTGTTGAATTATGAGTCGACCATTAGGGGCTGCCGCTGCGGAATTAGCACCATCAGGGACAGCTGTAATTGTGACATCGACTTGGTGCGTGCTGGGATTGAATGCCACCACGGAGAATGCCCCAGCGTCCAAAGACAATAAAGTACCGAGGGGGGCAATGAAGACTCGACGACGAATAGAATCCTTCACCTGAACTTGAACAGCGGGTGAAGTTGAGACCACATTCCCACCAAACGCCTGCCAGCCGAAATCTGGGTGGTTAATGATGAATGTTCCCATACCCAAACTGTGACCCGAGAAGTTGGGACCATAATCTCCTGAATACCCATCCCACTTGAGAGTATCCGCGAACGAATGGAAAGATGCGGATGCGAAACCACCTTGATCGATGTTGGACAGCGGCCCGCTCAATCCACCGAAACCTAGACGAAGGAGGAAAATATCAGACGGTGAAGATTCAAATGCACTGATGAGAGGAAGGGCGTTAAGTCCACTCCCATAGTGATGAATCTGTCTTTCGATGCGTTGCAATTTGCCGCCATAGATGTTATCCCTGATGAAGATGATCAAAAGCTGGATCAAAGAATGTGGCAGAATGTTCAACATTACCAGTATCGTCGAGCATTTCCATTGTAACCCCAGTGAGGAATAAGAGGTTGATAGGCAATAATAGAATTCAACGCATTAACTGAAGTCTTTGAATCATTGAAATATTTGCTCCAAGCATAAACACCTTCTTGGCCAGTTGAATCCCATGCCATCTCTGATCCAAACCTAGTAGACTTCGATTAGGAGACACGTGGAATACGAAGTTTGACTTTACTTACGGATAGCGCTGTCCTGCCCATACTGATGCCCTACTCCGCATTTTGCTCTCGACAAACGAAGCATTCGATGTCAGACCCTCTCTAGTCAAATCCTCTAACAAGAAAGTGAGTACTGTCTCCCCCATCAAACCATCATTTACGAATCCAACCCTTTCCCCAGTCATGGCCTGAACGGTGACTACCGCTTGGTTGATATACCATTGCCAGTCATGTACACGAACGAGGGAGGGGTAGTTGCGAGCTACACGATACATTGCCCAATAAGCTGCTGCGACATGGATATAGTCATATCCTCGATCGATAGCGAAAGATGCAGCCTGGTTCCAGGACCACCAGTTACCCCAGTTAATATTTGACGGGTAGTTATAGTTCGGCACCAAATTAGGTTGGTAAAAGAATACAGCCTAAGTTCAAGATTATTAGTCTCCTATGACCACGAATTTCCCACAATTAATCACCTTCTTAACAGTCCCTAGGAAATAATAAACGCCTTGTTCAATACAGAGAAAACAGACTTACCGTCACCATTCTGGATTGAACCATGTAGGACGACGTTCACAAATTGTTCCAACTTAGTCACCTCAATAGCATTAGGCTGAACGTATTGTTTCATTGTCGCTGCCAACCAGGACCCTGCACCAGCTTCGTCGCTCAACCCAGGTATCCAGGCGCGAGGATCATTTCTGACTACAGCGTTGACTTCGCGGTCGTAACTGATGACGGATGGTGATCGCTTGAAGGGGTCTGTGGAATCATTGAACCATTGTGAAGTAGTCAAGAAATTCCCGAGGTCTGCGATGGTCTCCGTTGCACCATTTGTGACGTAGTAGTGAACGGTCTGAAGCGTTCCATCGGCATATGTGATAGAAAGACGAACTCGACCCCATTTCGCAGGTGTAATGTTGATCCCAACCCAGCCTGAGGTTTTCGGGTCTGAGTTACTGCTCCATGCCAAAGCTCCAGATGGCGACACGCTCATTGACTGGATCGACGAGGCTGTGTTATGGAGGAACAGTTTACCGATTTGGTCCATGGAAAGGATGTAACCAGGAAGACCCACAGCGACCGGTCGGTTCGCACTTTGAAGAGTGGTCTCAATATCTCTGATCGACGGTGCCATACGAAATTCAATACCATAAGTACGAGTCTGGCCCGGCTCAAGGGTGAACGATGTCGGAGCATTCCACGGAGTGACGGAGGACCACTCATTCTGAGCCCATGCTAAGGTATGGAACTGCCACTCGTACAATCCCTCAAATGTCTGGGACTGGTAGAATGGCGAAGCGAAGGTGGATTCTGGAAGAAACCTCCAACCTTCAAGAGGGGATTTTCCAACAGGGACGACAACCAGTGGAGGAAGTGTCCCTAGTAAAGGGGTTACTTGTACGAACCCAGCATCTTGACCGATATATGGGTCGAAAAGGCTACATTGTTCATTTGTAGTTGCCGCTGAACGCCCCGTAAAGATCTGGTCCTTGATGAGCTAATAATTACGATATAACAGCGAGCCTTCACCAACATTGTTGAACTCTAGAGGTATACCAAGGGAGCCAATTTCCACCGCAGAGGATTGATTATTCGTCACATCAAAAAGAAGCTGAAGTTGGCCATTATTATTTACCCAACGACGTGTGATGCTGAGGAGAGAATTTGAGGGAAGAGTCGGTGCAAGATTGGCAGCTGCGAGCATATTTCCCGAGACCGACAAAGGGGTTAATTTTCGACGTGTTGTCGATGTATCGCCTGACACCCATGAGCTACTTCCGGCTCGACGGGCCCTGAAGGTGATATCTCCTAAGTGATAGTGACCATTCGCTTCACGTGCGGACATCTGGTCAGTAGGAATGAAGTTAAAACTAGAACCAGAGGGCGACAAGGAGTAAAGCGTCTGCGAGTCCTTCACCAATTGGAGAGAGAACCCAGAGATGTCGAACGAAATGAACCCATCATTCAGTCCAAGCTGAGCTCTGGATATCCCGACGAGAAAAGGAAGACAAGCGGCCAGTTGAAGAGACCTCATCGTTGCTGAGCACAACGGTAAGGCTACCATTGCCAGAGCAATTTAAAGTGTTGGTTCGGCTCAGAAGAGAACTCCGGCAAATATGACCTGCTGACCTAGGAACTACTTGCTCCGAGTACTTCTAAGAACCTCATGACATGAGAACACACGGTTACAGCTGTTGGAGGCAACAGCGCCGGCAGTGTTGAAACCTGAAGACAAAGGGCCAATATCGAAAAGACCTCATACAACTCGGCCTTTCCCAGAAATTGTTGATGTTGGTATGAGCGCTTGTATCCTCGGATGGCTTCGCTTAAATATATGTTGCTTGTCCTTCGGTTATCTTCAAATTCGGAGAAATATGGCTTCCACACGACAATCACAGTGGTGACATTGAAACCCCCTTCGAATTTTCTAGCTGATCAGCACGTGCTGCAAATCATGACGGCCCACCGGTCTCATTCCCAGAGGCACCCAAGTCTGCACTTCTGGCAGCTACACGAGACTGGAAGGTCGAAAGGTACACCTCCGGTCGTACATACGTTCATTTGTTCAAGATTGTGGACAGTCATTCGTGGAGCAATTCTCCGATATGTTTTACAATTATTTGCCGTAAGATAACACACAAGCTTAACTTAAGATGCATTTTACTTCGTCTTAAGGGCAGCACTAGGTGTAACCTACAGACTTCTTCATAAGCCCGGGTCATCCTAGGATCAAGACATTCCCTCCTTCGAAAGAAACTCACCGTGTCATGTCATAGGTTCGGCCAAATTCATCACGGAAGCCAAGGACTCGCCCAAATTCTGCATAATATACCTTTTGCTGAAAGGACACTATGGTCGGAAGGTTAAGGGTTCCTATAAGTGTTGGAACACAGGCTCATTCATTCTGAATCTATAGGCAAGTAAGCTCAGGACAGTTTGACCACAAAAACTCTCTCCAGGTCAAGGTGAGTTTCCTCAAATTCGCACGTGGATGTCTCGCTAGCCAAGACCACGATTGGGCTGCCCATTCTCCCAGCAGATAAATCTTCCACGACTCCTTTTCTGCCCACCAAGGTTCCAGGAACGGTTTTACAGGCACTACTGTGGTAGATTCGGGTATCTGATAGTATCCCCGAAGCAACACAACGCCTCAGCTAGTTTTGGCTGCTTCAAGGAAAATTACTGTTATGGGTTCTGGAGAAATCATATAAATTTGAAAGCTAAGATGACATAGCTATTCCAAGTCTCCTGATTCAAACAAGTCTCCTGATTCAAACACCGTTGCAGCTGATCTCCCTTTGCATTGGTAGATTCTGAGTAGGGTATGAGTTCTCAGAGTTAGGGTACGACCTTTGGTTGGTTTCTCCGACTTGCCGACTGGCCTGATCATGATATACCAGCGGTGTGCGGCATTGATCGTATCAACTACGGTGCAACCAAAGGCCGACGTAATAAGCCTCATGAGGGCTACAATTAGATGCCGATGCGTAAGCGTCCAGCAATAAGAACGGGACCAGAGTCGAAGGTCGGGTCGTCCATTGTGGATAATGTTTTCTGGCCTACACGGAATTATCAACTCAGCACTTCGAAGTGACGCGAGAGCTACATATATTTGGTATACCTGTAAATACAACATAGGTAGTTGGGAATATAAAGTAGAAACATGGAAAACATGAACTAACCTCAGTATAGAAAGGACAGTAAGATAGAGACGAGACTATTAGTAGTGCAAAGTGGAAACAGTACGCTCTCATTCCTCTAGAATTGACCTATATTCCACATCTGCTTGTGTCTTCCTCAGAGGTTCATTTCATGGGTATGCAACTTGTTGGAAGCTTGCGATCAACGAGCTAATCTCTGTTATATCCAACTTCTCACCTTCTGTTTGGAAGAATAATACTCAGCTACTCGAAACGACACGAGAACTGAGGTATACATAATGCTACTCAATAGTTTATATTAGTAAGTGGACAGTGGATAATGTCTACAGAATGATGTCTAAGCACTTGTCATGAGACTGAAACATCAATAGTAAGAACAATAAGACTGAGGCTGATCTAAAAAAAGAGCCATAGATGTCGTCGCGAGTTTGCCACTCTAACACTGTTACCTTACAAGAGGAACATAGCTATTCCACATCGATCCATATGACTTATTGGAAACCTGAGATTTTGATGCCCGGCCCTAATCGAACGGTCTAGGAATTTTGTTTGTGGCGTACCGCAAGGCTAAAATTGGAATAACCGAGTTTCTCCACTCAGATGAACTAAAGGAGGTGTCTAGAGATCCGAGGTACGCTTGATTATGAGATATGGATATGTATGCCAATTATGGATTTTTTAGTTCGTAACTCGTCGGGAACTCAATGAAATCGAAGGTCCAAAAATTATCCGGGTGTGTCAGGATCTTGATTGACCTCATTGTTCACATGCAGTGCGGAGCTTTGTTATCTTGTTACAGGGACAGCCGTCGGATAATACACGGAAACTTGCTGATGAATATGTCCGCGACCATACTGACATGGAAGACCTGAGTGATCTGGACTAAACCACTACGAAGAAATAAATAAATAACAACTCGACGGAGAAAAAGACCATTGACCATTTTCATCTCCCCAGGGATGTACTCGATTATTCCTCTCTTACTTTTATCCGTTTCACTGACTAAAGCAACTGTGCTTCCTCGTGCCGATGTCACTTTGGCCGTCAAACCTGTCTGTGGAAGCTTTGGTGGTTCTCCCAAGGATGTCAAAGGCACCTTGCCTGCTCTCTCAGCGTTCAAAACCATCGTCACTTTCGGCGTTAAGTCTTTTATTATCTATTGGATATGAGGTAAAACTCACGAGTGATCAATCGATCAGGACTCATATTCTGATGGTGGAAAGTACGATGGTTCTGCCCTAAACGATCCTGTTCTCCACCCACCTAACCCGTCTGCTGGTGGACGATGCACTAATGGACCTATCTGGGCTGAATATCTTGCTAACACGACTGGGGCAGTTTTAATGGATTACGCTGTAAGTGGCCAGGTGTGGCATCTTGAGACCCTTTGCCGATGCACTGCTTGTTAGGTGAATGGTGCTGTAATTGATGACGGCCAATGGGCTGCATCTGCCGTGTCTATACATGATGACCTCTTGACGCAGAGTATGAGTCCATTTAATTGCCTAGAGTTATTCTAACAAGGCACTTCAGCAAACACCTATATTTCCCAGTACCAGAAAAATGACCCGGCAACGACGCTGCATATTCTCTTCTTCGGTATTGAGTAAGTAGAGATCAGAGGAGGATACTCCATTGCCATGCAAGCTGACTGACGTCATCGTAAAGAGACTATGTGAACTCCATTGGTAAGTATTCTGTCGTCGTCGTCTGGTAGGTTTACCTACTTGGCCTTGTCCTGCGTCAGAAAACGGCGATTCCAGTCTCTCGAACCAAGCAGGAAATATTGCATATACGATACTCAGGCTCTCATCCTCGCCTGTATTTGGCAAAAATTTCCTAGTCATTGACAATCATGGGCGTGGAACAGAAACCCCTGCTGGGGCTGCGTACAAAACAGAATTATTTAAAGAATTGAGTTCCCTCAGTGCCTCCAGCTACGGCCTGAGCATTGGTTTCATCGACCTTTCTACTGTTTGGAATGGTGTCTTGGGCACGTCCCCTGGAGCTGCTGCATTCGGCTACACCAGCACGAACCCTTGCTTAGCATCACCTGCGACAACTGTTGGAAGCTGTGTTGATCCTGACCATGCTTTCTACTGGTTTCCTCTCAAGTAAGTATTGTTCTAGTAGGGCTCATATCTCTTCCTAAATCCTAGCTTCCAACAGCCCAACAACGGTCACGCATAGGATTATGAGCGATTATATTCAGGCAGTTTGGGTCCAGTGCTAGGCGAAGTCATCATGGACTGAGATCCAGCTACTACCTCTTGGTTGTTCACACTGTAAAATAGCCGTAAAACAATTGTAACATCTCGAAAGTAAAAATTAGCAGTGGAATCCGATGTGGTTGTATTTGGAAATTTCCATGAATGTAACGGATCATCACAGTACTGATCTTCTCATTCAAATGTCAGACAGTAGAGAGGACATCGCACCAAACCCCCCCAGATGGAAACCCAATCCAGATCCCAGCTCTATCTATGTTCCAGGGTTGAACACCTCTGCCCCAATTCATGACCAAATTGAACAAATCGAGCAGCTCATAACAATAAAACTACAAGTCAGTCATAGATCATTATATTCAATCCAATCTCACCCAATTTTAATCTTCAGAATATAGACGAGAACTTTTCAAAGATCCATAATGTCTTGGCCAACAAAATCTTGCCTGCTGTAAAGCGCTATGGTGTTGGAACGGAGCCAGTCAGAGAAGCAGCTAAAGTATGTAATGATCTCCTCAATGTTTTGGACATCATTCACCTTGATAAATCTAGTTCTGGACTTCATTCTACGAACAAGCCGCCCAGATCAGGATACCGACATTCGATGACCATTCAACGGTCAATGAATTTCCATCGGAACATAAATCCTCAATGACATCAGGTTCTGAAGCACAAGACGATTCAATAATGGGTGCAGAATCAGGGACATCCAAAGAGGACAGTATTCATCCTCCAGAAGAACCCACAATCATTACTACAGAGTCTTCGTTCCACCCTAACCAAGATGCCTTTTCATCTACTCCTGCGACTGCACGTGTCACACACTCTAATGAAAATGCAGCTCGAAATGTGGAAATTCCATCATGGTCTACATCACTAGAATCGCCATTTATACGACTCAGCCGCGAGGTCGAGAACTTATCGCTGAAGGATGAGATAATAACCTTCACTTCATCTACAGTACCAGATTCTACACTTGATGAGCCAACCCCATCTGCTAAACCCATCGTGGCCCAGAAATCCTTGCGCGAAGGGAAGAGCATCTCCCTTCGCGAAAAAACAATGCGTCATCAGCTCTACTCGGTCAGCGATATGTCATCTATTGCAGCTACGTCCAGAAACATCTCCCCTCTCAAGCCTCGAAGTAAACCGAAAACACCCATACCAAAGGATATGAATCCCTATATCCCCCCTGGTACTGACCTCCGCAAGTGGGATGGTGTTATTGACCTCCGTGATCCGTCAACAGCTACACCTCGTTCTCATCACACTCAAACCTTATCACACAAAGGAGCTCCACCACAGGAGCATGCCTTTGACGAAGATGAAGATTCTGATACTCTACCGCCTGGCATGTCTCCACCAGTCATGATGTCTCCAATCCGACAGCAAAAAGCAGCAGATCATAGTTTACTTGCTCCAACACCCGTTAAGAATGCCTCTGTGCGCATTAAGCAAGACATCCTTCGCAGCGTTCAGAAGGAACGCCAATACGGTGGGACAATAGAGTCCAGTCTGAGCACGATGCCTACGCCACCTTCTTTCTCTCAGTATCAGGATCGGGGCCCTCCTGACATTACTGATAGTCTGACAGATCCCAGTTTTAGCAGCATGATGCGTCGCGTAGGACTCGAAGTCCCTGCATTGTCAGTACCTGGATTTCCTGGTATCGTTGATGACAGCGCTACCCCTGTCTACGATGATTCTGATGATTCAATAATGGATGATTACATGCCTGCTCCCAACCCATCCACTGCTTTCTTAATGGCAACGCAAGGAATGCGACCTTCAGACGACGACTCTTTTGACTCTAACCAGTCAACAGACTCTCTTAATGACGAGGAACCCCTCCTAGATGGAGCTGCACCTGTGCATCCCTTTGCTGGAGGAATTGTGGATACTGGAGACGACTCCTCTGATTCATTCGAGGATTATCCACAAGCAGATGGTGCTCCCACTGAAACCCTATTTGGTGTTGCTCCCAGACAGCGACAAGCAATGGCTCATCCAAGAGGGAAAAATTTGCGAATGCTGGGTCAAGAGCTACTGAACGATCCCACTGCAACCGACACGTATGCTGGTGAAATTGAGGAGAGTCCCACACCTGCAGGCTGTGGAGGAAATCGATGATGCATTGGAAGTACTAAGTGCATTAATGCGTGTACATATGCGAGTCGAAATTATAAGCTGTCGTAATCATAAAATTGACCGCTACTTGACTCTGGGATTTTCAGCTAGTTAATTAAGATGATGGGATTGGTTGCAGGAGGGAATTAAAGTGCAGAGGAGTAGGAGGGGAACGTACTCCTGGCCTGGGTGAGACGGGATATGTGGCGTGGCAACCATAATCTATGGATACGAGTGGAGAGGAAGGCCTTGGTGCTATCTTTTGCGGGAGGTGTGGACGGAGGTTGTCGTAATAGGGATCAATGGATCCAAGGACACATTTCAGGAAACCGTCACGGGTGAACTCCGGGTTCTGTGGGTCATAAGGCGTAGTGTTTACCATGTCCTAATTATGCATACACCCGGTCAGGTCTAATCAGAGAAGGTCAGTTTGCTGACTTACTCGGCAGTTGTGTTGATGACTGATATCCTCGTCTAGCTCTCTCAGGAACTCGGCAGCATCAGGATCATTACCGATCTGAACAAACGAGAGGCCGAAGCGGTGGGCTGGAACCTGGTTACGGTCAAGATGACGAGCGCCGTCGATGATGACGTCCTCCACATTGTCAGCTAAAAAATAAATGTCGGGAGACAATTCTAAGCAAAGAGAAGTAAAACAATTTCACTTGGAACGCCATCTGTGATCACCATGATCACCGTTGGAGGAGTGTCGCTGTTCACGGAGTCAAGGAGTGGAAGGTACCCCGCAAACAACTCCCGAAGTTTTTTGCCTGTCGGGGTTGCTCCTACATAGAACAGTCAAGAAATGTGTGAGAGGAGGTACAGTCGTCGATTTACCCTGTGGGCGAACAGAGTCAAAGATATTCTCAATGCGTTGATGATTCTACATTGCGCAAAGGTCAGTCTCCATTTGCCTTGGTTAATTGAACCACAACTCACTCTGATATTGACTTCGAATGTAGGGTTGTTCAAGAAGCACAGGTCAATTCCGTTAGTTTCAATGTCTGATTCGATGATGGAGACAAGTCCTGTGAGCGCCTATGAAATAATGAGAGAGAGTAAAAACCGCTATCGAAAGCTGACGAAGCTGACTGACTGATCGGGCTTGATACCACTGTTGGCCCTCCATCTATCTCACAGTCAAAAATGCAAAGCTTTTGGATTGAGATCCTGCTCACCGAGTCGGAGTCATCAATAACAATTACAACCTTGATTGCTCTGTTAACAGACATGAATTCTCTGTAATAGGATGGAGAAAAGAGTGATTACCGCAATTTATGACAGAGTTGGGTGGTGAAAGAAACGTCGAGAGTTGCTTCTATCGGACGCGTCTTGTGGGTTATACGGGGAATAGAAGGGATGTGGTAGCAGTCCGCAACATGGTACGTGATAGTTTGTTGCAACGGGACCAAAACTTCATATGTATCAACCTGACATTATGCCTCGTCAAGGTTCAGTAATATCTGCGTCATCACGATTATACTGACATGTATTTCTTTACCATTGTACGCAAAGGAAGCGCCCCGCTCGAGATGCTGCCCAGCTTGACCGATATCTGAAAGAACGTTATCTCGTTGGAAGCAATCTACATCAGCCTACAACTTACGAACTCCGCCCTATAACCGAATATCTCCAGGTAAATGCTGAAAGACCGAAGAGGGAAGATTGACCAACATACCTCCCAGAAGGTTCTGGCGACATACAGAGGTCGCCTCTTGTCCTCTCCAGCGATTATAGCGTTAGGAGGAATGTTCTTCCCTTGAACCAGAACCTGGAATATCTTAACGAAGAAATGTAAAGTTGTGGCGAAGACCTTACCCATGCCAACGGGACATTGGTTCCCAACTGGGCTATTTTCTGGGTGTTAGAACGTGCAATCTCCTCCCAGTGCTGGGCAGAACGTGGCTTTTTTTCCGTGCCGTGGACAGTCTCAACAACGCTGACTGAGACCATTCCTCTGGCAGTGACAGTCGTAGTGGCCATGTTGAGGGAAGCAAGGATTATCTGCGGAACTGATTGTGAGCCGCACATTTTTATAGCTCAGTGATAAGCGCTAATCCAAAAATATGTCGAAAACCTCGCAGTGAACCAGCAGAGAAGTGCAGATTAGGAATGCAAAATCCATACTCAAGCAATGACGTCGAGTCTTTACCTCATGAGTTAAGATCTGAGTGCGTTCTGTGAAGTCACTGAGACTCGATTCTCGATCATGACCATCTGATAGACTCGTAAGCCTTCAATTATGTGACGAGGTACAATTTCCAATGTTGACTCTGTAGAGAAGCACCACAAAATCCAAAGCCTAGTTCGAGAGGAGCTAGTCAGTTTTCCACTGGAGTTACGATCTATTGGAGTTGATGGATCAGATTTCCTGGAGTCTCAATAGAATTCTATCCAAGCCTTTGTGAGCACAACACGCACTCGAGGGAAACGAGGCATATATCTTGGCTTGGGCCTTTCATATCGTCAACCCAAGCTTTGTAGATACCACAATCTAATTAATATTGACAGAAACGAGGGGTAGAATTCGGAAGGCTCATGTTTTTGTGGTTCAGTGATCGATAGTAAATGTGATTAAGATTACACAAAGTGTAGATGAATTGACATCATAATCTGTCTTAGTTGCTCATCACAAAAGCTCCAAACTGGGCTGAATAATATCTGACAACGCATAGCTATGTTGGTGTTCATAACAATCTGCAATAATTAGCGCTTGAATATCTGGCGTAATTGAGTCTCCGGAATATCTAAAGCTCCAGTTACTCGTATTCTGCATTTGAGTTCACGCGCGATAAGGTATCGATGTCTGAGTTTGAGCTTATGATATTTAATATCCAGGTACACAGACTACTTCATTGTCGATCACATTGTCGGTTTACGCTGTATACACTGTATCATTGTCGGCAATACTACATTATTTATTTATAACGCCAGTCCTCGGATCTTGCCGTGCAAAAAGTTGATCGGAATGTCGATCTGGCCTCTCATCGATCTATTTATATCAAAGGCACAAAGAATCCGTCATCGCTGCCGATCATCAGGGTTGTATTGCGTAATTGATGCAGCTTCAAATATCAACGCCAAGCCCACGTTGGGGAGCACCCCTCAACACGTGTAACAAAGCCCCAGTTTTAGGCATCACTTTCTGACATATCAATGACTCTGCCACGACTCATCCTCGTTGCCGCAACAATAACCTTCTCTCCTTCGATTTGAATGATGATCCTATAGATAGCTACCAATCTCTCACAAATACCGGACCCTCGAACCAGTGATCGCCCATGATCTCATCAACGCGAAAGAGATACTTGCTACTAGGTTCTATCCAAACAGATAATGGTACATGTGTTCTTGGCACGGACGAAACGTGTTTGATGGTTCTTGACAGGGGAAACTAAAGCCGCATACAGCTAGTTTACGATTGGATCTTCAAGTCGAGAGCTAACTACGCGCCTGAGCCTGAGATTATCATAAATTTAAATACATCGTCCGTCATCAATACACGGATTAAGTACGAGACCATTAAAAGAATTATCAAAACTACCTAAAGCATTCGCGGAACAGTATCTGACTTATACTTGTACATTGATTTACACTACAGCACACTCCAGAAACACCAGAAAGAAAGAGAGAAAGGCAGCGTCGTTCAACATCGTCAGAAAGCACATCATCAAATGAAAAATAAGAGAAGCAAATTAGCGGATTGTCCAGGATGCAAGTTTGAAACCTCAGTTCAAAGGCAACGCCTTCAAAACGTTGTCAACGTTCAACTCTGTCTCTGAATCCATCTCTTGGCCTTGACTCAATGAAAAAAGGTATTCTCCATAACCCCACTCGATCATCATTCAATACGGCACAGTAACCCTCGACCCTCGAACGCGACTTCCAGGTCCAGACCCACCACTTCGAAGATGCACCCTGTCATCACCTCTCATGGAACATCGTCCCAGCCAATGTCCCAGGCAAAACACTACTCGCTGTGCTCTGTGGTGAAATCCATGCTGGAACATATGGTGATGGAGATCCTTTGATCGAACCTAACGGCGAAGCTCTAGGTGTCGAATACAGAAACGGACTATTACTTCCGGGAGCATTAGCAAGAGCATGATGTATACCGGGTAATGGTGTCGCATTTGATCCAACAGGCGTTGGCACCCCAAACCCAGGGTTATATCCCGCACCACTGGGTAAACTACTGTGACTCAAGTTGGCTAGGGACTTGATCAGTGGCGATAAGGTGCATCCTGATGTGTAGCCGCTAGCAGGACTGACAACCCCATAAGATGCATGCGTCGGTAATGTAAGGCCATTATAATTAACTGAAGGAGAACCACAAGTATGAGGTAATACTTGCAGAGAAACGGGAATGCCTCTCGGAAGTGGTAAGGAATTGAGATCAGAGGTGTGATTATTCTGAGCCGGAATACTGGAAATGGGTGAGCTAGCTCTTGAATATATTGCTTGAGTCTCCGGTTTCGCGGGAATATAGTGTCTTTCCACAGGAGGACTACTACGCAATGGAGGGCCAGAGCTCGATAAATCTGATTCAGATTCAGAGTCATTGGCACTGATGATCTGTTGGAGTATTACTGGTTCGCGTTTGGGTATGCCGGGTATGTGTTCCCAATAATCATCTGAATCCGAGTCCAAACTATGCGGTGCAATGTTCCTTACACCATCTGATGCGCATGCAAGAGGTCCAGTCCAAGGGGTCTTGATAGCCGTGGGGCCAGACTTGGTTGGACGTTTGGTGAATGTCAAACTAGATGTATCCACATGAGCCGGAAGTTGGATGACGCTAATCGCATATAAATCCTCACCCATGCCACGCCTTATTGCCTGAGGCAGGAGGAGGAGGTTGTTTCATCACTTGTTTGACTGACACATTGCCCACCTTATCAGGATCAACCATAACGAGTGTGATGTTGTTTTCCAAAGGCCTCTTTGACCCCGACCCCGATCTATGTTTGGATCTGTCGTCGTCATCCTTCGATGAACGATGATGATGGTGGTTCCCGTGACCAGACTGCCCATCTTCTTCTTCATGCCTCGACGATGAGAGGCCATGCCCCTTGTCAGATTTTCTCTGCGAAAGCTCGTGATGTCTCCGGTTTGAGGAGTTTTTTCGACTCCTATGCCTCTTTGGTTGGTCAGATCCAGAAGATCGACCTGAGACACTCTCTGCATAGCCTTTGTGGGACTTGTCCTTGGGTACGCCAAGCCTACAGAAGCGACAATTATCAGCTAATAGATCCTAGTCTGAGAGCCAGAACAGGGAGGAGAGAAACGTACTGTTGATTCGCATCATTTGCCTGACCCAGCGTGTCAATACTAGCTTGCCGCTCATGATCTGGTGATTCTACCCAAAAATAGCAACATTCAAGGAGATAGCCGAGTGGGCGACAGGAGAACAATATTTGAAAAATAGAGCTATGAGAACAGAATGTCACATCGGGGTTGTCATACTTACCATTCTCAGCAGATTCTGGCGCCTCGATAAGGATTTCAAGAAAAGTATTGGTGGATATTTGCGTGGCAAGATCTTCGACCGCAGATGATGATTCCACAACGGAGTTCTGATCTGGGTTGGTTACTCGTAGGGGAACTGTGGAAAGATAGTAGGGCGCAAAGGGTGAGGGATACAAGAAACTTGCCATTAGCTAAACCGAATAACATAGAAGTAGATGTATTTGGTGTGCTTACGTCGATTGCTGAGTGGCACATTACGAATAGCACCCAAGAATGGCAGGGAAATGACACTGTCATTTGCGGACCTGTGGGTTTGAGTGTTATTAGATGGTCGCTGCATGTCATGATAAACCTGGACATTGTCACTCACGATGGCCTGTTAGCTGTTAGATTATCTGGGGAAGGCAGATTAATATCTATAAAACATCAGTGAACACTCGAAAGAGATGAGTCGAAACACACCGGTGTCGAGGGAAGATACGATAATATTTGGGTGAATAGACGAGTGCCTGCGTCGCGAGGAAGCTAGTTTCTCGAGCCTGTCAGATTTGGGATTGCGCGTATCCTTGTCATCAGCCTCGGTGCTCATTTGCCTGGCCATAGACCATCAGAGAAAGTCAACCGAAGATCAACCCAGACACACCTGTAGCCATGGTCAATTGATTTACGAACTCGCCTAAAGTCATGATCCCAGGAATTTCGTCTGGGATTGGGGCCTAAAGTTTTCAATAAGCAGCGAGCTTCACAAACCCAAAGTCCTACGCACTGTCGATATTGGCCTTCTACCATAAAGTCAGCATGTTATGTAGCAATGAAGATACACACACCGTCTCTCCTCTCCAAGTCATATAATAATCCACAACTCTCCTACCTGCCGCAAGTACACAGATGCCAAAAACAACAGGACTGTCCATAATCTGCTCCAACCTCTCCTTCTCCTCCCCGCTCCTAAGACCCGATTCAAGTGGCTCGTCCCTGTACCGAATAACAGAAAGCGACAAGGGGGAAACGAGAAACACTCGTTAGCACAGTCCCAAGAGTGAGATGAAGGCGTGATGAAAGAGGTGGAGAGGGGCCAGCACCCACCCTATAAATTTACGAAAGAACGCCACGGCTTCCTTGCCTATGATGATCCTCAGTCGTTCCGCCACGTCCTTATCGAGTACATTCAGGCCTTCAGGACTCTTGGCCAGTTTCTCCAGAAACTCGGCACGGCACTTTGACCTGCGAACACCGGATCCGGCTATAAGCCTAAGCGTGTCGAGTGCAGACTGCGTCGAACTGGCAGATAGTCCTGAGCTCGACTTTGTCTTGATCGACATTTCATTGCCACCTTCACATACTCTACCAGCTTTCTCTTTGTCTATTGTTATTGTTTTACGAGAGGGGCCTTGTTCTTTTTTGTCTTGCCCAGGGGGCAAGACATTTTTTCGAGAGCCCGAGCTCCTACAAGAACTATGGGAAGAACAAGAAGGGGGCGAGGAAGAAGAGGGAGGCATGAAGGAGGAACGGAGAACACAAGGTATGAAAGAAAGTATATTGGCGCTAATTTTGGCGCAAGTGATCTGATCATTACATCACGGTCTACTTCGATTCAAACAGACTCAAGTCTTTGCACCCACTCAGTGTCTGAGCTGTGAAATCACTGGCCGCTAACACAGGCCAAGAGGCATATGTTGGAAAGCTTGATGTGATGGGGGATAACACCAAGGGTAAAACTAAAGTAGAATCTTGACCCCTATGTACCAATTAGACAACCGGCCGTGAAGGATTACTGGCACCAATCCGAAATGGCCGAATAGCAAATTGCAGACCTACTGTTCGAGTATTAAGGCATTAAGAATCTTTGGATCACACCTGGAAACAACCATGGTTGTTAGCTCCCACCGTCCCTACGGGCGCCAATCACCCACCAAACTCAGCTCCAGGGTCCACACTCGCCGTGCCCAGAGTTTTATAGTCCTCGCCGGTTTGCTATCAGTTGTCGGAAGTTCGACATCAATCCCATCCCACCAGCATTTGCGCTGGCAACATACATCAGTACTTCAAGTTACCGGCGATCTAAAATCACTCACAGCAGGCTTTCTCCAGAATAGCAACAGTTTCTGGGCAGTAGTCATCTGTGTGTAGTCAACCTCCACAGGTCTCTCCGCATTTGGATGATGTATGATTCCGGTCTTAAGCAAGACGAGTGCTATCGACGAAATACAACAACGCATTGGTTCCAAGGCACGGTATCCCCACTCGTCTTCACGATTAAAACCGCTTTGAGAAGTACCATTAGCATATCGTCAAAAGGAAATAGTAAACAAGCTTGCCTCATACAAAGCATATCAATCAAATGCTGCTCGGCAACATTGTTCTCCTTATTCACATTCCTCTGCAGCGCTGTAAAGATGTTTTTCTTCTCCATCAAATATTCCCCTGACCTCCTCTTAATTTCCAACATCTCCTCATTTGCAGTCCCATTTGTGTCCGTTGCAGCACCAGCATCGTTGGGCGGTATCGAGAAATACTCCAATTCCTCTCTCAGCACAATAATCGCCTGTTTTGACAAAAGGGGGTTAGAACCTGGATGAAAATCTGGGTTGTTCTCAAAAATGAGGTGCTGCTGTGCACTAGACAACCCTGGGCTGTTCGCTGTCCCATAGAAAGCCTCGGATGCATTTTTGAAAAACGTCAACACGAATTGGAAGCACTCCGGATCGAACTACGCATCCCAAAACCAGTTATGGATCGTTAGTAAAGCACTTGAACCTCAATAGAAACTCACATCAATAGCATACACTTCCTCCTCCTCCTCCTCCCCCCCCTCTCCTCCTTCCGAAACAGCCACACTCTGTCTACTCAAGACCAAACCATTCGGGAACAAACATAACAGTACACTCTCCGGCAAGTTCATGATAGTCTCCCTGTCCACGTCAAACCTCTTCCCTCTCAGCTCCAAGAACAACCTTGTCAGCAGCTGTGGCTGCAAACCCACATGTGCAGAGGGCTGCATCTGCGACACTTGTGTAATAGGCGAGTTGTTAATTGGCGATGCTGCTGCCATGACGGTAATGCTTCTTTGACTAGAGGATGCTTCCAACCGTCGTGCCAGTACGCGTGGAGCGTGGTAAATAAGAAGGAAAGTTGTTGACTGAGAGTCGTATAGCCTGAGCTCAAACGGTTCCCTCCAAAGACAAGTTGGAGTGCAAAAACCCTATCAAACATGGCATAAGCAATGAAGTGCTATACGAGGACGACAGTTACCTTGAGCGATTAGCCTCAGAAATTGGGGACTTTGCCGAGGACAGTGGTCGAGGTGCAAGTCAAAAACGTCTTTGTCTAGAACTCACACACTTGTTTGTATTGGCGCCCACACCAAACAAGCGCTTATGTCGACAAGAATCACAAGGGGGACAGAAAGTAACAAATGCGTCCGATTCGTGATACTAACTGATATATATAGAATGTAATTATCCATCACGTCTGTTTTCTCGTTACAAAAGGGCCCTAAAAAGAAACTGTCCAATATAAATGTAAATGGCATAGAAGGTATCGAGGTAGGTATGTAGAACAAGGGGGGTAATAGTGTGAAGGACGATAGAGCGTTCTACCATGCTACGTGGAATATATGCGAGTTAAATAGATATGTCCAGAGAAACGAGGGTCGGACTAGAGATAATGGAATGAGAGGAAAGAGGCAGGCAGGCAACCATCATATATATTGATTATTACATTCCTCCACCACTGCCGTATGGCTGGGGAGGTGCCGCACCTGGAGGCAATCCAAAGTTGCGCGAGTACCTGTTTTGTTGCGGCGTCTGTTGTGACGTTGGTCGTCGTCCTCCAGCTCGCGATATCCGCCGTACACCTTCAGGTGCAGGCACTGGTCCGCTGTCCATCAACCTAACACCACCACGGCTATTTCTTATTCCATTCTCCTCACTGTCACCCGCAGAATATCCAGAAACGCTCTCATCATAGTTGATCGGGCTGGTCGTCAACGACCTGAACGGGTTAGCCGATTCAATGGGACTGACACCAGGATATGGCTGCGGGCTTGGTACATTACGTGTCGCAGGACCATTGTATGCTCTAGGTGCAAGTGCCGAGCTGTCGTAGAGAGATGTTGGAGAAAGGTGTCGTTGACTTGATGCCGATTCGCAAGACTCAGTGTATTCAGGGGATTGCATAATTTGTTGGTTGGAATTGGATCCGGTATCTGAGAGGTAATTATCCTCACTCGACCTTGACACCCCAACTGTTGAGGTCGAGGCCATCATAGGTCTGCTGACAGACAGGGGAGTAGGGAGCATGAGAAGAGCGCTGTTTTCATGCCGCGGGCGAGGTGAAGACGTAGCGTTTGATGAGTCTAACGTACTCGAGTCAAAACCAGGAGGCTGGTCCGAAGTCGAGATCATAGAATGTCTGCTACAGAAAAAGCCAAGTTAGAATCAAGCCTTTTGCAAGCTTAACCACTCACGTCTTTTCATAGTAGGTAGAGTCACGGGACTGAGAACCACTCTTCCACCTCCTGTCTCTCTCAAACTCTGCCCATCTCTTCATCACAATATGTGTCGAATCAAATTCCCCGTCTTTGTCACCATGATCACCACCTTTATCACCAGCGATCTTACGGGTCTGACCCCAAGAAAAGTCATCAAAGTGCCAGAAAGCGTAAGCTGGTAGGATCCCGTTCCAGATGGGCAATGAGATGAGATACACCAGCATCCAGCCAACATAAGCGATCTTTCTCGAGGTAATGACGATCAATACACCGGGTAGACCAAGCACGATAGCAAGTAGAATAAGAGGAATGGTCGTACTGGCACCACCAGGGATGATAGAAACGATGATAAGGTAGATCGTGAACGCAATGGCAGCCGGAAGTACAAGGGTACCTGCGAGCTCCATGCCAACAACGAACTGCATCGAAAAACAGAAAGTACCGCATAAATCTCGGACCAACACAAGTTCTGCGAGGTTGTGGACGGTCGAGTTGATCCAACGACGTCGTTGAGAAAGAAGAACGCGGAAGGTATCAGGAACGATAGTCTTGCAGACCGCTTGAGGGCAGAACACGTTCTTACGCTTGGGGAACGTCTTCAGCATGAGAGTAGTGAGGTATCGATCTTCACCGAGAAGGAGGAGGTTTTTCTTGTGAAGGGTATCGACAACGTTCTCGGAGTAGTGCTCCACAATGTCGGGATTCGCGAGGATAGGAACCCAATAACCAGTATCGCCCTTTGGTGCCTTGATACGATACATGCTGAAGCAACCGGGTAAACAAGTAACACCACCGAACATAGACTCGAAAGCTTTAGTCATGTGGTGGGAGATGTAATACTCGAAGACTAGGTAGATATGAATCAAGGAGCTCAGAAGTGAAGAACTCATAACCCACCTTGCATCATCGTCACGAAGGTCTCCGCCTTGTTCGCAATCTTTGTTTCACCGCAAAGGCCCATGATTTCTTCATCATGCACCATACAACTGACCATCCTCGTCAAGGAATCAGGGAAAACCTTGGTATCAGCATCCACACATAAAACCAACTCATATCGATCTGGACTAACACCAGTGACCCTCCATATCGAGTTGAAAAATTCGTATTCGAAAGTCGTCATCCGCTCATCAAACATTACCTTCTGCAGGAATGCCATCAACACAATTTGACTGTCGCGCTTGCCACGATTACCTGGCTTGGCATCGCTGGCTTCAAGAGGGTTGCCGCATTTAGCGACAAGGACAATGGGCACGCGTTGTTGTTTGGAGCGTTCGACGGTAGCGTCATCATAATCGTAAAATCCAGCATAAACTTTGGCCATATTATGACGTTTGTGACCGTCTGCAATGGCGACGTAAGAGTGAGGTTCAATGTCTTGAGGAGCGACGACAAAGTCGGTCATCATGGACAAACAGATTTCGGGAGTCGTCAATGTATTTCCGGCACCCTTGACCATGCCATCAGCGATGACCAGAATCAGCTTGTGACTGTTCGGGTAATCCGTCGTTGCCAAGGAGTCAAGAGTAGTGCGAAGACCCTCGACAGATTCGGAGTAGGCAGTAACCAAACATATTGAGTGAGCGAGAGGGAAATTGAAGGGCTCATATTCGGGAGGAGGCTGAGGAACGACATTGATGAGAGGAAAAGGGCAGAGATTATCAGCAAAAGCACTACCAGGCAAGGACACTGTGCTCCTTGACAACTTGTAGCTGGGTGAGTCAGGAGGCGTTCCCTTTCCTCCTTTCATAGAAGACGCATACATGGTTGAGCGCTTCCAATTGGTATTAGACGAAGAATCGAGCATGCCATATGCTGTTGTCGGCCGTCCGTTCGATCCTTTGAGAAAAGTTTCTGAGGGCGTGAACCTAGAAGTATTGGGAAAGAATGTCTTGCGATTTTCCTTTTTGCGCAAGCCATCTTTGCCGACATTAGGACGGTATTGGCTCGGGGCGGGGCGATAGATATTGCTAGACCAATTTTCGATTTCGGCAGAACGTTGCATGCGCTGCTCGTAGGTCTCTCGTGGGAAGTTCCCTAACTTCCACGAGAAGAACCATTGGAACATGACGGCCATGACGAAACGAATGGCGACAACACCGATAATGAAGACGAGGGAGAGGTAGAGAACGACTTCAGAAGCAACGCAGCCGATTGTATTGGTATCAATAAAGCCGATCGTGGCGAGATCCTGCAAGCAATGACCAACATTGCGTTGACCCATACGCATGAATAACATTGTCAGGTCCTTGTTATTGTACGTCCCGTTTGCATGAGCCATTTCCTTGAAAAAGGACGGGTAGTTGACCTCAACGGGGTTCATCCATTGCAAAAGATCGAGATCGAGAACGGAACTAGCAAGGGAGCATTGGCTTAAACGAAATAAAATCAAGCATGAATACATACGACTCAAAGGTTGCCAAGTTGCGACTTGGATCCTTAACATCATCCCAAGTATAATAAACCTGGCCAGATGGTCTCATCATCTGACTAAATAACGAATGAGCCTTTGATGACATGTGGCAATTGGTCCCGGACTCATAACCGGTCAAGTTGGCACCACTCCCTCCTATGCGGCTGTGGATGTTGCAGGGCATATACCAATCAAGAAAATTGCTTGCACCAGTGATAGTAGAACCAGAGGCTTTGGTGACAATATCAAGACAATGCTGGTTGACCTTTTGGAAGAGGAACGAGGCATCGTTTCCAGCGAGATTCCAACCGCCGGTGGTAATGGGATTGGTATTGCCATCAAAGCCCGTCGCGGCAGGGTGTTTGAAGTTGGTGAAGTCATAACTATAGCCGTGAATGACAACTGACGTATTCGAGACGCTGTCCCATGAGCCGGGAACACCATGAAACCTAGTTGCCGGTGTCCCACACACAGCCTCAGTGAAGCCAAAAGTCAAGAAACCGACGCCTGCCATTAGGGTAAGGATGAGACTGAGGAGGCCCATCTTCTCTCGCCATGCACGCTGCTGTTCCGGACTGCGGAGACCTGACGAGAGAGGATCGTCAAAATGCTATATGGATAACAAAAAAAACTACAATGGCATCATAACCCACCACATTGACGCATGAGAAAAGCCGGGACCCAGATTGTAATAATGTAGCAGTAGACCATCCAAGGGCCACTAGGGCCAGGGCCCTTCCAACAACCTCCCTTTCTGTCTGGCAAAGGCTGTTGACTGGTGAGTGCTGAGGACTGTGCCTTCTTTCGTCTCAAGGTCCCACGTTTGAAGAGTGCGAGACCTGATTCATGCACATCCTCCTCACGGCCAAGGAGTGATTGTCCTCGTCGAAGAGTGTCTTGCTGTGGGTAGTTTCCCGTTGCTGTATGCGTAGAAAAAGGTTAATCAAGTGGCTGGGTGAAACTTTCATCAGACGCACTTGACGGCATCACGCCCACTCGGACATTCCCCTCCTGTTCGAGCTGAGCGACATGGCTGCGATAGTGCCACTGACGATGGCCAGGATCAATTTTCTCGCGGTCCGGGCGGACCAAACTCTTCTTGCGACCGACTCTGGAGGCATCGGAGAGCTCTGGGCTTTCTGGATCGCCTGCATAGGGAAGATGGGGTTGATAAGCGGAGGGCATATTACGCTGCCTATTAGCGTCAAGTTGGGAGTTGCGGTCACCGCGCTCGGTGTTCTGGAAGGAGACATTTGTGCGGCTGTCTGGACTTGCGAGAGAGGGGCGGGAGGGGTCGGCGGCATAGGCTGGTGCTGGAGATCGTGGACTCTGCTGAAGAGACTGTGGTCGTACAGCACGGGGAGGCCGCTGGCCGTCCATAACAGGTGGTGGTGGTGGTGGAGGAGAAGACTGAAGAGCGGCTGACTTGCACAAGCAGTCTGTTGTCTAGTGAGGAGCCACACTGTCACATCTAGTTCGTGTCACAATGTCACCCCTTTGCAAAGGACGGCTAGAACCCCAATTGACATAACTCTAGGAGGATTTTGACTCGACCCCTTACAATCATCGCAGTTCTGGGGTCAGTATTGCTGAGGAGCTGTCGACTCGGCCACCATTACCGCATTCTTATTTGTAGATTATTATGAGTACCATGACCCACCAGGTGCTCACCGAGCCAGAGCCCGGGACAACGATTCATCCTCTGCACTTATACACAGATGACCAGCAAGCCCAAATTGATGCTCTGCGTGCTGTGCGTACTGCAGAGCCCAGTGCGCACAGTTTTTGACCATATATCCAGTACGCAGACGGTCTCCTCTTGCCCTCCTCGGACCCATACCATCCTTGGGAACTTCGGTGGTTGCAGAAAGCAGACACTGTCCCTCGTTACATGCGGGCTTCAAAATGGAATTTTCAGGATGCCCAGAAGCGCATCAAGGCCACTCTCGAGTGGCGGCGCGATTTTCAACCAGATCTCATCCCTCCTGACCAAGTCAAAATCGAGAGCGAGACTGGTAAAATGTAAGCGCTTACGTTGGCGATGCCTCACAAATGTTTACAAGTCGCTCCTAGTATCATTACTGGTTTTGATCGTGACGGCCGTCCTATTATATATATGAGGCCTGGACGGGAAAACACAGAAACGAGTCCCCGACAATTGAGGCATCTTGTGTGGTGTCTGTGAGAATTTTCCCTAGTTTCGTGCTCACCCTACAACTCATTTGCCCTCTGACAGCGAACGTGCCAAAGACCTTATGCCACCAGGTCAAGAATCTCTCGTCATCATCGTAGACTATGCATCTACAACTCTTCGCACAAATCCTTCCATCTCCATCGCTCGTAAGGTACATGGCCATTCATGTATTCATGCCGCAGTTTCTCATTTCCCTTTCGTTTACAGGTACTCAATATCCTACAACAACATTATGTAGAGACGCTCGGCCGGGCACTTATCGTCAACCTTCCTCGATTGCTTAGTTTCTTCTATAGAGGCATTTCGCCGTTCCTTGATCCAGTGACACGAGACAAGGTGCGTGACGATTGGTGTCTAGTTTATTGTTATCTAATTCATGTAATCTGCCTTTAAAACACTCCGTTGCATGCGATGCTCTTACTCGTATGATTCTAGATGAGATTCAACCCAAACCTACTCGAGTTAATTCCGGCTTCCCAACTCGACGCAGATTTTGGTGGCTCATATCACTTCGAATTTGAGGCCGAGTCATATTGGGATCAAATTGTAACGTAAGTCAGTTCGGTTCTGTTGATTTTGCCACTTTGCAAACTTCCTTGCTACCACTCGTCTTTTCTTCCTTGGATGTTGCCGATACGGTGAACCTGTCCTCATTGATTAATACCTTTGATTCCTGACATACCTTCCTCTGGTTCTCCTTTCTGTTCTTCCCCTGTGGTGGCTCTGTTCTGATATACAACAAAAAGTGCATGTCATATTGCACCAGATGGTACACGCACACCCACAAACGAGATATCATCTGAATCTGAACCTCCGAACTACACTATTACGGCGAGTGATGCCAAGGTTGTCAATAAAACAGAGGTTATGCCCGTTGTTGAGACGCCGAGTTCACATGTCATGGTTGCTTGAGAGCGAGTATATACATGTATATATGTGTGTGGTTGTTCAATAGAGATGTAATAAATCATCACCCATGTTGCTTAATTACATTCCAGAGCATTCAAAAATGTAAGGGGTGTATGCCTTCCCAACTTCCTCTAATGTGCTTGTATTCTATTTTTAGCATTATGCTGTCAAATTATTAGGCAGGAGTATTTCAAAAATAGTACTGTGTGGAAATTTGGATGTACAATGATATTTCCACAGCGAGCTCGGATGCTCGTTCTGAAACGTGTGGGGTAGTGGGATTGCAAGGTAATCGAGCTGGAGGATGACACTCTCGCTCTGCCCAACGATTGTGCTGTTTGTAGAGCCGCAGATATATTCGTCGACTGTAATTACTAGGGCAGCCACGACATAAGTGGAGGTGAGAATCATCGTTATGATGAAGGGAGGGACAGATATATTGGGTTCACTTCGATATGCAGAACTTATAAGCATGATTAGGAAGAATGAGGAACAGTGATGGATTTGAATAACCCTTCCCATCCGCCATTGATCAACATATGGCACTGATGCTCATCCTGCAGGACTAGTATAGCCATGATGTCCACAAGGATTTTCTTTACTTCAATCACGGAGACAAAACTCCCAAGTGCGGTCTTCACCTCCCTCACCGGTCTTTCCTGTACCATAGGCACGTTCTCCCTTTGTCATGCGATGTTCATAGCCCGTCCAGAAGTCACGATGAAACACAAATGAACGAAGCTGCATGTATTGTGGATTTGCGGGTTTGCTGGCTAACATAGGATGTGGAGGCTTTTTCGCAAGTCTTGGAACATCCCTTGAGAAGTTTACAGGTTGTCAGCCACCAAGAATGTCTGAGAAACAAAGGTGTGGGACAAATATCTACCAGAGCGTGTACGGAGAGACATTCCGCAATGTGATCAGGATGGTTCCTCTTACTGCGATCTGTGAGTTCGCTGAGTACGATGGCCCCCCAGAGTCATCGGATACAATGTCATCTTCTTCGTCTCCCTCATCGTTCTTTCTCTTTTTTTGATGTATTAAAGGAACAGGACCACTCTTCAAGAATTCAGAAGCTGATCTCAGGAAATCCAGTATTAGAATTTGATTAGAGAGGATATTCCGATCTTTATCCGTTATACCTTTCCCTTCAAGTAGAATATGAGGGTTATTTTGATAGAGGGGGGCAGCTTGATACACACCGATGTGAGGAAAATTCCAGACGATACGATCCCATTTTCTGTCTTTGAATCTTTGGATTTTTTCCAACTTGGTCGCATCAACGCCGAAGAGGACCTCTACACCCCGATGTCTGAGCATTTCAACAATTTCTTCAGCATCATGATATTTTCTGTAGCATTCTTGTTCAGTATCGTAGGTGGTAGCTGTTATATTTCTCGGAGGTAGACTGTCCAGTACCGAAGGTGGAACAAGAGCTAAGGAACGTGCGAAGGAAAAGTTGCCTTCACCGATGAGAAGTATTTTGTCTGCAGGTTGAAATGGAATCGTTGGTCGTTGGTTTGCCAGTGACTGCTTTTCTTTCCCTTTCGATCTCGGTGTTGGTGCGACCGACTCAGTTCGAGAAAAAGCTCTCTTTCCCTTAAGTACAGCGGTATGAACTGCTATCCGTGCCTTTTCTTTGGCTTTGAGCCTGGATTGTTGTAATTTAAGTGCTGCTTTCAGTCCTTTACCCATAGTCAGAAGCCGAACGAACGAGTAACAAATTCCTTAGGTAATTCTATAGGAGTATTTGTTCCTATTATTTTCGGGAGTCGTAGGTGAACCAGTGCTTCGCCGAAGCATTCCACGAGCGTGGCGATTATATATGTGGAAATTGCCACGTCCACTATCACATATTCGTGCCTCTGTACAACCAACCACCATTGCAGTCAACTAATCGTCATTCCTTCATCCATTAACTATGGTGCGTTGATTCTTGTGGAAGCTTCTGACTCATTAACCGAGTACCCAATTAGCCTACTGCATTTGAGATGCGCAAGAGGAACGACAAGTTCGCTAAAGACGCTCGTGAGGGCAAAAAACCTACACATCTGTCGCGACAACAAAAGTTCGAGAGAAGCAGCCCTATAAATCTTTGGGCGCTGGGTCTCATTTGTTTTGTGGTCGTTGGTGGGGGTACGCTTCCAAGCTTCTGCTCACACAATGCCCCAGGTTAATTGGGCATGTTCTTCAGTGGTATTTGAACTTGTCAGGTTCATCTTTCTATAAACTTATCTTCATGTCACGGTTAAAACTCTGGTTCACCCTGTTCCTCTCGTACTATCACGCTGTGTTATTTGGTTTACATCATTTTCGGTTTGAAATGGATATGGTTTCGGCAGACACGACAGTGCTGTATAGATACGATATCCTAATCGTCTGCTCCCGAAACACTGGCAGCAGTGCTTGCACTCATACTATGCGACTCACTGCCACCAACACTCTTCCCTTTACTGTGTGGCCCACTCTCTTTTTCGCCCGTCCTCTGTTTACCTTCCTGCTCAGCGGCATCGTCCATCTTCTCATCCTCCGAATGACCACTGGGCCCTGCCTCCTCAGCGATCATCTCTACATCCATTGAATCGCCTTCAAGCTCTTGTTCATCAATCCTAACCTCGTCTCCAGCCCAGACGCGCATCGTAGGTTGCCAAACCATAACAATATTGTCTTCAGATGTTGAAGCCGCGGTCCAGTTCTCACCTTCGCCTGGTGCCCAACAGAAATCAGTTGGACGAGCAGTGTGACCTGTCATATCCTGAATAAGGGATCGTATCAATTTAGAAAGTGACCTGCTTACCACCATGGATAAAGAGCAACTCTGGAGGACCGTCCTCTTGATCGTCCGGCGTTTGCTCTTGACCAATAAGAGAAAGATCCCAGATATTGATACGACGATCGCTGGAAGCAGAAGCAAAGATTGTTGGGTTGTGTGGTGACCAGGCTAAGTGGAGAACTTCATCGGTGTGGGACTCGAATATATGGAGTTTCTTTGCAGGGACTCGAATGTCATGGAGAGCAATCGTCTATCGAATGTTACAATCTTGTTGAGCAAGTAACATTTATGCCCCTACCTTGTCGGCGCTGCCAGTGATTATTAGGTGATCGCTCGCAGGGCTGAAAGAAACGGCTAGAAGTTCTCTGTCATGTGCCTGTATGGTCTGTTCTGGCCCTGCCTTGGTCCGTGTGTCCCATCTGGAAAATGCGTGCTATGCACATGTGAATCAGAAAAAGGGTGGTCAGAGCTTACAGCATAAGCATTTTATCATCTCCAACACTGGCGAACATGTTTTCTTGCGTCGAATGCCAGTCAACGTCCTGTGGATTGCATGAGCATCTACACATAACTAGAGCGAATTAGATGTACTCCAACAACAGAAGTATGCCCTCGGAAGACGTTGATGGGTTCAATAGAGACACTGTTCCTCACATATGAATTAACATCCCTTCTCAACGAAATCAGCCTAGTTTGGACGGAAAACCAGGGGCCGACACACCAAAGACAAACCGTCATATCCTCCGATGCTCCCAGAATACGCCCTGCCTTGGTTGGACTCCATGCGAGGCCATAGCTATAGCCGAATCAGCAAGTGACCAACTTGTAACATTTCGAAGTATAGGCTCACCCTTCCCTCTGCTGCCCAGTCAACCGGATATTAGGCTTGCACTCACCACCCCTCTCCGGTTCACTCGAATGTTTTGTCCTATCAAACACGAAGACTTCGCCTGTCACCGCTTTTGTCGCAATCAAGTCGGGATTTTGTGGCATGTAACGCGCTCGGTTGACTTCTCCTGCATGATTGATCCTTTGAATGACTCTAATTCTGGGTACTGGCGGGACGGTGTGTCCACCAAGTTCTTTTCGCTCGTCATCGTAGTCTCCGCGGTCGAATTTGTCGGCGCCTGTAGATGGATGTCCACGTTTGGGTATCTGGACTTGAGCGATTTGTAGATAGTCCTGGGCTTGCCCAGAGGTATGTGTTCCAAGGAGAAGGCGATGTGTTGTGTAAGGTCTGTTCTCGTTTCTACGAGGGACCATGCACTTCAGTGGGAAGAGGGGGGATAAATGGGGGCGTACAGTTCTTTGTCGGGAAACCACTGACAAGTCAGGCTCGGCCAGTCGAGTGCATGGGTGATTACAACGTCATAGAGATATGGTGCATTCTTCTTCCTAAGAAACCTAAGTTCTTGTCCAGCCGTAAGAAGGGTTGAAGCCACACCAAACTTTGTACTCCTGGAAAATGTCGGAAACGTGTTCAGCGCCTTTGTTATCAGACTTGAATTGACCAACGTACTTCATTAATGAGCTTGTTTTCTTCCTCAGCAGCGAGGTCATCTTCTACTTCCTCTACCTGGGGTTTCATAGATGAATTCAATAGATCAAACAACGGCAAGGTGACGATTCGATTGATATGATAATGGAAACTCAAGACGCGACGCGTATTTCCCACGTTTCATTGTGCCTAGGATCGACGGTCCTCCAACAATTGCTTTTTCACCCTGCCCTTTCAAAAGTGGTTCGTCTCGTTAGCGCCTAGATCAGGATGACGAACTTGATCTTTGTGAGACTGTAGTGCTTTGCCAAGGGACAGGTCTTGTAGAGGAATTTGAAACCTCCATGTTCTCTAATGTCTTCGGTAGTAAAATGCGTTGTGTAGTGAATCCACTACTCAAACAACTGTATCATATGCATCTCTCTTTAGCAAAATCGTATATTGAAGCCGCAGCTTGACTTTAGTGACATACCAACACCTCGCACGATTTGTCATTCCTGAAGCATTTCTCATCCATTCCTCGTCTCAACCTCACATTCGCTTCCCAAAACCAAAGTGTCGCTGTCGACTCACTATCGTTCGTATGTTGGGGATGGGCCACTAGATAGCGAACTCTTCTCTTCTGAGATAAAGACCATATACCTGTCTCTTAAGCTTCTCTTGGATTAAATGCCCGAATTGTCTTGTCGGTAACGAGAATATTATTATCTTGTAATCAGACGTCACTTCCCAGTAGTAATTGAAGACGAGGTACGGCAAGTTAGATAACAGAAACAGAATTATCAAGACGCTAGAGGGTCCGGTGGTCCAGTATGCACAAGAATAACAAATCAAGGAAGTGGGCAGAAAGAGAAAAGTTTACAATTACAAAAAATTCAGGTGGACTTTGAAACTGATAAATTCAGGAGCCGGTGTAAAAAAAATCGATAAGGCATCTTCATCCTTCCGAAGGTGGCACGAGGACAGGATCAATGTCCATGGCAGCATCCGACGAGGAATCTGGATCCTCAGGCAACTGCTGGATCCTCATCTTTGTCGGTGCCCTCACAGTACTCGTGGCAATCGACGTTGCATTAACGCTCGCTACACCAGTCGCAGTTGCGTTGCTCTCCGACGGGCCAACTGAAGCGTCTCTCGAAGGAGCAGCAGAAGGATTCACAGATGCCGCTCTTTTCGTTTTCCTTCCAGCTCCTCGTCCCAGCGATGCTGATGCAGAACCGGACGAGTGCTTGGATAAACCCGATAATCCATTAGATTTCTCGGGGCCTTTTTTTTTGAGTGAAGTTGCATATTCGGAGTTTTTATCACCGACCCACGACCGGGCGAACCATCGTCCTCCAGCGATGCCGCGAATCTCGCGGTTGGCCACGCGCCAGTGTCTGACCTTTTTCCCACTCTTGTCGAGAGGGGTAGGAGGTGCAAAACTTGCTGGTACTTTAGGTGGTGCTTGAACAAGGAAGACTTTGGCTGGGAAAGGATAGGCGGGGAGAGGTATGTTTTCAAGATTCGTTTCTTCCACAGGAGGTACTGGTGCAATCGCAGGTGAGCTTGGGGTAACATGTTCGGGCTCCGGAGAAGCAGGTTGCGATTTTTCAAAGTTGCCTGCGACAGGAGACGAAGCAGCGGTCCCAGAAACGCCTATAGGTGTTTTCATTAGAAGAAAGATGACCAAAGAAAAAATAAGACGAACACATACCTCCTTCGCTCATAACACTTACAGTATCGTCTACAGCAAAAGCGGACAAAGCGGGAATGACCATCTTAAGCCTATCAAATAATAATTCAGTGGACAGGCAAGTAGACGATCAAACGACATCTACGCGCCCAGAAAGTCTCCCCTTGGCTGCCCTGACCGCGGTCTTTCGAGGCGTACTCTTCCTCTTAGTGACCTTTGATACCGGGTTATCTTGAGGTTCGCTTTCCACGATGCTAATGGAAGGCGTGTTTGTGCCAGTGCCCAGGTCCGTTCCGTCGTCGAAAGACTCCAACAGCATTGAATCGGAACCGGAGGGCTTTCTAGGGATTGCGCCCAGAGAGGGATCTTTCTTTCGCCTTTTGGCACCCTCTCCCTCTGCATCCTCTTTGCGGGCCTTGCGTTTTGCAGATGCCTTTTTCTTGGGAGTAGCGTCAGACGCCTTTCCTGAGGCCGATGTAGGGGTAGGAGCGGGTGTGGCAACATCGTCTTCATCGTCAATAAGCTGATCTTGTTCGTCCTCGGGTTCTCCGCCTCCTACTTCGGCATCAGAAACCTTGCCACTTGATTTGCGCCACAAAAACGGTGCAGCTGGTGCCGAAGCTTTCGACTTCTTTTTTCGAGCAGACTCGACTCTGAGGCGAATGGGCGGAGGAGATTTTTCCTCTGGAAGAGTGGATATGGAAGGGGCTTCCATGTCGACGTCGTCGTCCATGATGGTGGATTGATGGGAAGGTTGGTAAGGGACCCAAGGCGAAACACGAAACATTGTTTGTCCAGAAATTGCGAGTCACTATCTTCTTCAATTTGTGCCGTTATTGGCTACTGGATAGGTCGCGCATAGCGCCAGGCCACTGACATAGTTAGTACATGCCTCAAATAGAACATAGGGGTGTTTTCTCTGAGAAAACTATTTTTTTCCACAAAAAAAACAGTATTCTGAGGCACAGCAATTGTCCCTACAGATTCATGCCAGAAAAAAGAGTGGTGCCTGCGATGCTATCCATCTCATCTTGTGGGACGAGCAATGAGCCAACACCGAACAAAGTGCTGCTGACTAAGCAGATACCGAAATTCTCCGTGTCGTTCTTCCTCTTCCCCAAAAAATTCAGGTCAGTCTGCTTGCCCCACTGCCGCTTGCAATGCCATCTGACCATGCACTTGGTAGTGCTGAGGCCCCTTATACCTTCTCCACACACTTGTATTGTTGAAATATGACCTCACCAACGATCAATGTACGCTCCAGCTCATTTTAAGCCAGCTTCTGGGCTCACGAGACTCTAGGTCATTCGGTATACAGCTCTCTTTTCAGGTATTCTTTACGGTTGGTACCACCGTCGAACGCTCCAAGCTGAATACGAAAAACACCAAATCGAACACGCCATCCATAACCGGGAGCGCCTGATTGCTGAGGCCAAGGATGCATGGAAGAGGAAGCAGGATGATACCACAGGTTGGCTACATTCCTGCCGTCGCACCCTTTCTGATGGTCATTTTTTCCAGTCGTTTCCGACCCTGAGGATCCTAGATTTGACCTAGAGAAACTGATAGCAAAATGGGAGAAATCGTCATAGAACCATGACACTTCCCTCCCCGAGTCCAAAATCATACACTCATTCTCGCGCTTCGATTGCCAATAGACCTATTTTGACTTCCGACGCCTCGTCTCCTGCATCCAGAGCAACTACATCACCGTACCTGTTCCTTCGTCAGAATCCGCCGTATTTATTTCACCTCAAGACTGTTTTCGAAATGAACTTGGTTAAGCAGCAGTTTGGAATATCATTTATCTGGTTCTGTCAGGCTCGTGAATCGATGTGATATACCGAGCACAGCCACAGTGGACCCAAAGAGCCTCAATATTACGCTTTATCAAGAAATTCAATCAGTCACCAAAACAGGACGCTCATAAGATTCATTGAATACAGTAGCATTGGGTTGATAGTCTACCGCATGAAGAACCGGTATTCAATTCAATAATTCGAGACTAACCTCGACAAGCCCATCGGAAGGTGGGTGAAATGTCTTTAAAATCCGGCTACCTCGCGAAGCCACCTGGCGATCCAATTGAGACAGACATTGGTTAATTGCTTCGAAAACGTAGCCAATGCCTCAGCATCCGTTTGCTAAGTCCCAATCAGGATACATTATCACTGACTGACGGCAACTGTCTTCATATGAGCCAGCGAGTTGTTGAGAATGCTCGGTTCGATCGTCATAGTTCCAAGTACGCGTTATGTATAAATATAGAATACTCCCATACATGTGACTTCGATGATGCCGTCATTTCAGCACATTGGGCTACGTGCTCAGATCGACCTAAGCAAATATCGTTTTCTATTCTGCATGTCCATTTCCCGTCTTGACGCCATTTTGAACGTCGCTTAAACTGGATAAGATACCCTCGTCTGTGCTGGGATAGTTGTTGATTCATCTGTGAATACGTATCGTATCTCACTTTCTCGGGATCCGACGTAGCACTCCACGAGGGCCCGTGTGTACGATCGCCGATGGCACAACTGATAGGTTCTGTGGATGGTAGCAGGATAAAATATAACCCGTCAAATTTGAGCGGTCTCACGGGTACTAGAATGAGTGAGCGTCTGTCAATTCTGTAAATCGACTGAGCGTTAAGCTTGTCGCGACGTGGTACACAGCAGGCCAGAATAGCTATGCCTCAGATCCAAAATACAAGAAATATGTTCAACAAGTGGAGAAATGTCTTAACGGATTCGATAATGTTCATGAATGGGCGGATTGTATCGCATTCTTGAAGCAGTTGCTCAAAGTATGCCCTCATTGCATTTCGTGGCACTGAGTATCTGATAATTGATGGATTTGTGAAACTATGTGTGATAGACATTCCAGTCCTACATGCAGTTCAAGGAAATTCCAAAGAAACTGATTGTATCCAAGAGATTATCACAGTGTTTAAATCCTGCCTTACCGACGGGTGTACATCAGAGAGCATTGGATGTCTATTCGCATATTCTTGTTGTTCGAGGGGTGAGCATGAGCATTATTGCAGTCCTAAATATCATCTTTATTTTTCTAGTCGGAAGGTTTGAGACAGGATCTAGCATTGTGGTCAGCTGGTTTGTTCCCATTTTTCGAATATGCTGCTACATCCGTCAAAGTATGTCATAGTTCCACTCTACCTTGATTCTATCCATCCTCTCATAATGTCGATCTTACTTGTAGCCAACACTTCTGAATATCTATGACACGTATTACCTATCGCTACAGGCTGATCTTCGACCAGTAATGAAGTCCTTTATTTTGGCTCTGTTACCTGGACTAGAGGAAGAGACGGGAGAGTACTTTGAGAAGGTATAATTTATGAGGTCGCGTCTGTCCCGTTAGCCCAGCTAATGGTTCACAAGGTACTAGGGCTGTTGGATAAATTGTCGGGAACAGTATCGCCTTCGTTCTTCTTCCAGAATATCTGGCTGATCATGCTGACGTCTTCTTCCGCGAGGGGGACATCCCTCAGTCTCCTATCAAGGCGATTACCTCACATGAACCCAGATGAAGGTGTGTTGCCCAGCCTTTGGGTGATAGCACTGATTCGCTTACCTCCCAACGCCATTGAAAATTTCTACTTTGACACAAAGACATAACCCCAATTGTTGGCCGTGACATAGGTTTAATGATTCGCGCTTTTGCCGCGGCGCTAGAAGATGAAAACCTTCTTGTTCGTCGGAGTGCACTTGACATCCTTCTCCAGTCCATCCGTGTGGATGGATTCGCAGTTCGCAGAGCTCACACCGAAGATCGCACTATTCTCATGCGTGCAGCTACTGGTGTCGTTTTGCGCAGGGACTTATCCCTCAACAGACGTTTGTATACTTGGCTCCTGGGCACAGAAGAGAAGAGCGAGGGTCAGATCAGGTTTCTGAGAGAGAATGCTCTTGAGTTACTGAGTAAAACTCTGGAGGTATGCAGGGTTTCGATATTTGACAATCAAACTGATATTTTGGAACGTGTGTTTAGGCTGAGATGGTTTCACCCTCCGGAGAATATGCTGAATCCAGGCCTTTCAAGATATTCATCTCGTTGTTGGATAAGTGGGAAATCGGTGCCCCTCTGACGGAGGTGTTGATTTATGACGCCTTGAAGGCTGCCAAACACCTAAAGGAGCACCCAGTGGACAGCAGTGAGGACGTTCGTGAGCAAATCTGCCATCCTGTATGTCAGCTCACACGGAAGGGAGACAGATCTCGACAACGGCAAGCACACTATACGAAGCGGTCGAGCCACAGCTCACGTGGAAGTATTTGATGGCTGCGGTGTTTAAAGAGCTTTCTGAGGGTGGAGATACATCTGAGGCACGTTGAGCCCGAGACCAAGTGCTTATCTGTGAAGCTGAATTAAGTATACAGGCGATTAACCTCGTCCGGTTTGTACTCAGATCATTTCCGCATGATGAAGAGTTACAGACGTTACACTTTCCTGTGATCCTGGCCGGGATTGTAGATCTCATGAATGTGGGCCACATGCTTTGACTGAATCAGACTGTCACTCAGTTGTTCGATCCAGCTTCAGATTCAGGCAAGCCCAATCAAGGCATCAAGCAAGACATATCAGCAAACCACCTGTCTTATTCAAGAAATATACTCGCACATACCTCAAGTTTCCCTCCTTGAACGACCTGAAGTGACAGATGGCAATGAAAACTCTCGTCAAACTCAACGACCTTATGTGTTCGCTTGCACGTTTTACGGAATCCAGGACACTCTTTCTACTCCACCAGCCGAAGGCACCTTCACCATCCCACAAGCATCAATCTTTGAAAGTCTTGTCTCATGTTCGGCAAAATGTGCACAGGAACTCGAAAAAATGAGAGAAGCTTCAATTTTGCGCGAGGTGTTTGGTGGAATGTTAGGGTTTCTCAACGAAATGGTGATCAGGCTTGCGGCACCTGTTAATCTAGCTTGGCGACCTGCGGAGTGGCTCCAGATTTTGTTGCAAAGTATGGATTATGGGGTGTGTCTAGCCTTCTCCCATTCAGGTAGCTCCTGAATTGACTCGTTGTCTTAGTCTGCAATTTTCGCGACTGTGGACCGCATTGTCAGCCTTAGCGTCTCTCTGCACAAGTCCAGTTTCGTGATACCCAGGCTTAGCATTGACGACAGAACTATCATGTCAAAAATGGTCAGCAAGTTGCTGCATTATCTCCGCCCCAAGTTTAGTACCTATCACGTCCGAGCAGTTAACTTGATCTGGTCACTGGAATCTTCTGTGAAGAGACCGTACGTGGAAAGTATACTGGCGCAGAGTCTGACTTCGCCCGAGTCGAGGAACGATATTGGGGCGTACGAGGCGTTTGGAGTTTTGTGGAGGTTAACTGGTACATGTTCTACCTCAAAAGAATGGCAATTTTTTCTGATCTCTTACGCTGATTTCAGAGGACAATTTGTTGCCGGGGTTCAGATTCAAAGTTCCACTCATGATTGTCCTCGATGCTCTGAAGAGCGACGATCCCCATTTGAAGAGGACTGGAGAGACATGGATGAGGTGTAGCTTGCGATCATACTTGAGGTATGTATTCTGGACATTCGACCATTATCCTTGAGGTTGAGCAAATGATGTAGGATTTTGGATCTTATCCTGTATGAGCTACTCGATCCAGGGATACTTAGGATTCCAGCACAGATCAAGGTGCATGGAAAGGAAATACAAGGCTTTACGTATGAGAAACCATTTGATCAACGATATATCAATTATATCCTCGAGATCCTGCTTTCCACAGTACGTTTTGGAGGCCAAGGGCTTGTAAAGACAGCTAGGACGTCCTACATTCGAAGATCGCACTTTGTTGGTATCGTAAGCCGAGTGGATGCGAGTGAGCCTTTATTTACGTATTTTTATCTGAGATTCTGATTGTCGAGAAGGTAAATTATCCGAAAATGATGGTACTTATCTTGACGTGCTTGTCGAGATCTTATTAAGGTATTTGTCTAGAAAGCTATGTCGATGATACCACTGACGGCCGCCAGATTCTTGCAGTCTGAATCAAAGGCCCAGTGGGCACCAACCATGTCACCTTTGAATGGACTGATCCAATCCTCGGCAGTGGAGGTCCTGCAACTCATTGTTTCGAGAGGAGAGATGGAAGGAACCACTGTAGAGACCATGGAAGCTATTGTGATTGGCAAACTCTACTATTGCATTCATACGAAGAGACTCGACCCCCAGAACAGACTTTTACACCTTCTCCATTCGTTGATTTCTGTGTCCACATCCACGATTGAAGCCTCACGATCGATTGTGTCCGGTAAACAGGAAGACAGTCCCACGACTGCTGTCGCTTCAGATGCAGATAAGGTGATGGTCGGTGCGAGTCGAGCTTACTTCGTGAATCCTCTATTAGTTCGAACTCTCATCGATGGCATTTCCACACGGAGCAATCGACCTATTCTACAACACTGGCTTGACTTTATCCTGATGGCTATTCCGCAATTCCAGCCTGCACTTCAATCTGTTGTCACTCCTCTTAATGATTGCATTTGCAAGCAATTACACCTCTCACTGAAAGATGTTCTCATTGTAGCGAGGCAACCGGATAATTATAGCAGAGATATCCATGCCACTGTTACAGATGTAGACATGATCATACTGTTGAATGCTCTGGAGCGATTTGTGCTGCTGGGTCTAGCCTATACGGAGGAGGAGGAGGGTGATGAGGATATCATTGCTGAAAAGCCTGTACACGAGAGTGGAGGATTGTTGGGGTATGTGTCCAACGTGTTCAGCTCGGAGACCAGTCATGCAGCGAATGCTGAACAGCTTACGGTGAAACTCTGGACCGGATTACACTCAGTCTGTCGGAAACTCATGCACGTATCTAGGCACGCTCTCCTGCCTATCGTACATTAGACGAAGGTATCCGGGTGTTGTACTCGATATGGTCGGCACTGCTGTGGAAAAAACACGACTTAGAGACAGCAAGGGACGAGTCGCTATCAATGATCTTCAACAGAACTCGGTTACGATGCCGTCGTATACTAGAGCACCTCTTCCGCGTGCAATCTGCGGAAGTGTTTGAGTCAGTTGTCGAGTGTTGGAGTCGTGATGAATTTGTAAGTATGCATTACCATCCAAAATATGCATACTCTGATTTTACCTAAGTCTTACCTAAAAACTTCATCAGAAGCAGCATTTGAAGCTGTGGATATTCTTATGGCGAATACCCAAAATACAGTACACATGACCTGTGAAAGCATTTGGTGTCGTATATCGGGCATCTCGGAGAAGAGTAAAAAGCAAGCTATCAATCCAAATTTGTGAGTGGTGAGAAACGATACAATTATTGCCTCCGTCGAAGTTACTCGTAGATCCGATGCCGTTTTATTCAAATTCCTCGAGCAGTACCTGGCGCGCCTAGAGGGACCAATTGTTATTCAAGTATGGGGTCGATACATCCAATTAGCCAGGGAAATTGCAGGGAGTGTCAAGGAATACAAAATTCAGAGCTTTTACGCCCTGAGATGTCTCTCTATTCTTGCAGAAAAGATCACTCAAACGGCTGCACTAGACGATCGACGCATACGAAAGGAATTCCAGGTAAAATTGAGCTTTGTCAAATAACCGTCGTTTACTGAGAGGACTAAGGATACCTATGCTAAGCTTTTGGATGCATGTATTGCTCTCGTTGGACGATCGCAAGACCATGGATCGTGGATACGACGGTCAACAAAGGATTCCCTTGTTACGAGTGTACAGGACTCTCCAACAACATTTGGCAAAGATGAGAAAACGGACCCAAGCGAGAGTGTGTCTTCTTTGGTTGCCCCTGAGGCACCCAAGCAAAATAGCTCCCTTGAGAATATCTCTCAGGTAAGACCAGCATTATCACAAGTGGACTACTTTCTGAACTAGCACAGATCACGCAGTTTATTGCCTCAGCTTCACTTCCTAATCTCCGTAGATTTTTGGTGGACAGTGACAAAATGGCCAGTATTTGTGCCAACATAGTCTATTACATTGTGACACCGGCTTTGCGGGGGAGGACAAGGTGGGTGATTGCCTCGGATAGATGAAGATTATCGTTCATAGACTCAACAGACCATTGGATATTGATGATGTTATCTTGGCAGTACTTCAAGAAATGACTAAAATTCAGGCTGCACTGAAGGCATGGAGAACACCGGTCGCTGATCTCTTCAACGACAATCGTTTTTTTAATTCCCTTCCCGACGAGGCTGAATCTTGGAAGCCGGTGATCAAATCACTCTTTGATTCCGACAAGACTGCCTTTCCCGAACTTTTGTGTGAGTGATACGATCATTTATTTCCTGTTTCGAGCTCAAAAGGTCTCTTTTGCGTGAATAGCCAAAGTTGCAACAGCGCCATCAGCCAACATTTTTACCAATAGAGAATATGAAATGCTCCTTCGTTCTTCAAATGTTCGGAGACTGTCCTTTATTATCTTCACCGGAGAGAAAAATCATTTTTTGACCCAACTCCCTGTCATCCAAGAGAAATTAGTGGATATTCTTCGCAACGTAGTACCACCGGTCGTGCAAAGTGAAGTCTTTCTTTGTGTCCGTGTTCTGCTGTGCCGCCTATCGAGACACAACTTGACAAGTTTCTGGCCTGTTCTTTTGACTGAGTTGGTACGTTTGAGTTGGATGCACTTCGTGGACTCACTGGGCTGACCTTGTTTTCTTCAGTTTCGGATTTTTGAACAAGTCATGACCAATCTCCCTCCTGATGGTTCGGAGGATCTGCAACTCGTTCTGGCTGCATGTAAATGCTTGGATCTTCTCATCACTCTGCAGACCGAAGAGTTTCAAATGTAAGCACTTCCCTGATTCGCCATGTATAGATATCTGACAGTGACTGCTGCCCAGTCATCAATGGATCTTTATCACGGACACCGTAGACGCCATTTATCGACCTGATGATTGTTCTCCAGAAGCGATGATGGATCGACTCGCGGACGCGGCAGGGAGTCTTCCTATAGCGGTACGCTTAGTGACACCTGATATCTACTTTCATGCTCAACGTCTTACAGGACTCAGGCGAGTCATCGCCTGTACCGAATGAGACCACTACATACGAGGAGCCACGAAAACTACGACGCCCTCAGCTGAACGGGGTCAAACAGATTGAGAGTATACGAGATCTAGTATCTTTCTTCTCAAATGTCAGTATTGCATCCTACGAGAGCATGTACGCGAGTGGGGGGAATATTGATTGGGAGGCAGTGGAAAGGGGGATCATGGATGATATGTTTGACGGACGATAGTTCTCTTATCCCTTGTCACTACACTTTGATGGGTTTTCTTTCTGCGTTTCGGCTTGTTGCGATTTATGATTACCTCTTCGCATAATGTTGATCTATTAATTGGGCAGAAGGATGGGTATTGAAGTTTCAACGTTCCAATGGTTCACTGTTGATCTGCCTACCATCTTCTGCTTCACGAGTTTGACGCACGCGAATAGTACAGAGAAGCCAGAACAGTGATAGTTGCCAACTGCTAAACTCGCTTAAACGATGCATTCCGTAAATTTTTCTTCAATCAGGCTTAACCACCATGGTGTTCTCGGGATAGGCCACCTTCGATGTCTTATCTGTATCCTCTTCCCGCATTCATAAATTATCTATCGTCTATCCGTCTAGATGTTTTCTCAGGAGGCCCAAACGGAAGAAACTTGGATATCCAAGGAACTAACCTATGGTACGATATAGATGAGCCCAGAGCAGATGTAGATATGAAATTCACAGGATAGTAAAAATATGTCAAGTACCGATCAGAAATCCCCCCAGTTCCTCTTGAATTTGTACTGAAGTCGAGACTGAATCAGCGCTCAATTCACTATGCATCACATGGAAAATATAGAACCCCACCTTGTATGGTAGATTCTTCCTCATCCTATCGCTCGCATCCCTCGGTGTCTTGTAACCCCTTTCACCAGCACCCCATTCCTCACCATGAGGCTTCTCTCCAGCATATCTTACGGCCGGGTCCTGTTTCTCAGGAGGGGAGATGCGAACGACTGGAGAATGACTAGGTATAACACTGTCTTGCTGATTCAAACTGACGGACTGTGGAACCTGCTTGGCCGCTGCTTCTGCTTCCGCCTCAACTTTGGCTTGTGCTACTAAAAGTTCTTCGACGGATACTCCTGTAAACTTGGATTCGCGCTCTGCTTCTTGACGTTCGATTCGTTCGTGATGGGAGAAGTGCTCGATGTCTTCTGGGTGATTGTATGAGTCATCCGTTTGCGTTTCAGGTGTGGAGTGGTATTTTTCTGAAGAGCGAAAATGTTTGTATTAGATAGGATCAGCCTGCGGAGGTGGATTGTGTGTGGGTACCTTCGTGGTGGAGGAAGAACTCTGGAAGCGATGATCAGCAGCGGGAAGAGGTAGATAGTAGATGTTCAAACGTACCGCTCTCAACATCGTAGTGATGACCTTCTGCCCCCATGTGTTCAAAACTTGGTAGAGCACCCACGCCGACCTTTTCAAGCTCCAAAACATCCACATACCCGTCATGGTTCTTGTCCAAGATCTGTAGGACAGCATTCACAACAGATTCTGCTTTCTTTTGGTGTTCTTCCTCATCCTATAATCATTTTCTGTCAGTCCTGAGAGTTCTGAGAGCGACATTCGGCCAAGTAATCACTTTCGACTTTTTCTGTGAGTAGATGTGGTGGACACCATAGACGGCTTCAATCTCGCTTCGATCCCAGAGTCCATCCCTGTAAGATTCAGTTGTCGTGCAATAAAACAAGGTAAAGTCTATTCACCTGTTCAAATCGTGTAACAGGAAAAAACTTGAAGCATCAAAAGAATCGCTATGCCTAATTTAGCCACCTCGATGGAGCCCTCTCTCTGTAAACTTACATATGATGCTCAGAGGACATCTAATAACAATGTAGTTAGAATTCTGGACATGCCAGAGACTGGAGCCTCTGACTGACGTGTCTTTGTGCGTACTCCTCCATGGTTTCCCCAGCCGCTGGACCACTATGTTCGTGGTCTCCATGTGCAAATATGCATCGCGCAAGCGCGAAGACGGCCAGGCTCACAACACACTTAGCGTGCATAACAGCAAGAGGATAGTTTAGTCAAAGACGAGGAACAATATAGCGATAGGTGTTGGTGGGAGAATCCAATGCTAATTTTAGACGCTAAGTGAGCTTATTTTGTTGCTATCATAATACAGTGGTACCCATAGATCACTTGCATACATATATAGCAGACATGGTGGAAACAGAATTCAACTTGAATCGGGGCCCTTTGTGGCCACCCAGAATTCTGCACGGTAAATCCAGCGCATCATCGCATGTTTATCGCCAGTATACTCGCACTCGATAGTACGAGGGGCTTTGACGTCATCTATGTCCACCCCACAATGGACCGAAAAGCCAATTTCCTGTATAACGTGCATAAGCTCGTCAAGGCTTAGCTCAGCTCTGGCTTGTGCACTGTCAGGCCAGAGTAGTGGACCAAGGTTGATCCAAACACCACCAGGTCGTAGGAGATAATGAATTTTCTCAATGGTCGAGAAAATGTTGATGGACGTGTCTATGAAGAACAACGTTACAATGAAGTCATAGCCCGGAGTGCCTGAAGCCGTTTCATCTGATGAATTATGGATTTTCAGAAAATCTTCCTCTACTAATTCAAGGGATGGAGAAAAACGAGGGACAACATCTGGGACGGAAATTGTGCGAAACAAGGCTTCGTTCGAACGTTGGTGTGAGAACCAATGTGCAAAAGGTTGAATTTGATGTTGGTTTGCCTTTGTGGTGGCGGGTGAAAAGAGAAAACGCATTGCAAGGATCATGAAGTATGAAAACTCGACAGCCCTAGTAATGAATCCTCCCACGGGTGTGAGGACAAGCAACAATACTTCCACTGAGGACTCACCCAGCTGCGAAATCTCCCAGGCCAGCCGACCGAGACCAGATCCAGGAACGAGTACTCTCATCCTCGCTCTCTCGGCTACAGATACCCTTCCAAGAACGCGAAGTATTGGCCGGAAGATCTTTTCACGCTCTCTTGTTCCTTCTTGACTCCAATCGCGAACGAAGTGCTTCAGTGACTCGCGCATACGGCTGAGGTCGGCTTGGGTTGTCTCGCAGAAAGAGTCACCCTCAAGAGAGAACTCCTGAGATGCAAGTTTAACAATAGCTTCTGTGATGACTGTGTTCATCTCTACGGCCTCTTTCAGTCGTCCGAGTTTGTGTGGGTATCCAATTTTAAATCCCAGATGTTTATGGGTCCTTCCTATGGTGCCATAGGAACGTTCCATGGTTGCGACCTCCTGCTTGGCAAGCAGGCCATATTGTGAATAGCTGTTATACGCCCTATTCAGGGAAAACGGATGGGCACGTCGGATGCGAAGTCCAGTGAGAAGTTGGCGAATATCAGACCAAGGAAAAGGGGGGAGCAGCCGATGGGCTACTAGAATAAGGAACAGAGGAAATAAGACTGCCAATAAGGTATCAAGTACAGAAAGATTGTAGGGTGCACCCTCGGTCATGGCAGCTCCTGATAACTATTTCCTGGACGTAAAGTGTTAAACGCGCTTTACCTCATACCGTTGGTTTGCTGGCCAAACCCAAGACTTGCACTTCCTGATATCCATTCGATGGCCCCTCCAAAGAAATTTACCATGAAAACTCCATACAAATTAGCCAACAAGATACAGTCTTTGGTGAAGGCTCAACATTCTCAGCATTGAAAAGTAAAATATTCTGTGCTGTTAACAATGGAAATATAAATGAAACAATATCAACTGTGAGACACCGAAGAACACGTCAAGTTCTAAATGTAATTCAGATTTGGACCACTAGCTGAGATTCAGGTCATGAGTACTCTGGACCAGGCCGAACTGAATTTGGGTAATCCTGCCAGGTACAGAGAGGTATACTACACTTTCTATCAGTTGTTCTGAAACAGCGAGACAGAAATTTTTTATCGACTAGAAATTCATGTCTAATGTCATGAGCTCAGCGCGAAGTACAATGAGACCCGAGGGGCGCGGATCACGTGAAATATAGAGCAGCGCGACTTCTCCAAATCTCATTGGTTACGATCTAGAATATATCACCTCAAACTAAGGTAACAATAATCTGTATCCTATGTGTCCTTATGATTAGAGACAATAGTCTTCCTAGATGATCAGCAGAAGTTTTGATGCTACCGGCTCCCTTATTTCTGACCAAGATAGTGAAAATGACACAGGATTCTGAAGTCATTTTGTCCTCAGACTTTGGCTTTCATGAGCAATTGACACAAGGAATCTGGTATTTGCATGAAACCGTTGGTCATCTAATCTAAATCCATAGCTACTTAGTTAGTTACTTGCTTAGAACAGATGACTGAACAGATGACCTATTACAGTCATAGTACCCAGTCACTCCTGGTCGGCCCCGTTACTTTATTCAAAATAGTTGTCACTAAACTCACGAGTTCACGTTGTGAGATTCCGTAACAATGACAGATGAACTCAAAGCAATCGCCAGGGAGTCGATACTGTCAGCTGTAAATCGTTGCAACCAACCTTACATATCTTACTTGGATACAACGAAATAGGTCCCTACGAAAACCCTGGAAAGGATCTAATGGTATCATGGTTCTCAAAAATAACTCTCAAAATTTGTAGACCTGAAATAACGTTGGGATGTCGATACAGATGACTGCAAAATCTGAAGAGGTGCCGTACCTGCTCTACAGTATATCCCAATTCCTTGAGAATACCGCCGAATTCGCCTTGTTGAGGACCATCTTTCTTCCCAGCAAGAGAGGTGATTTGTGGAGGAGGGCCACAGACGAATAACTTGATCTTCTCCTTCAAATCTGGAGATGAAACATGTTTTCTGATGACATCTGCTGTGATGTACCCGGCACCACCTAAAAATAGATATCAATAAACAGCACAAGACGTTATATGTAGCTGACAAGTGCTAACCTTTCCAATTCTCGCCGGGTTTGTCAAGGTAGTATATCAAATCGAGCTTGTCGCTATACTTCTTCTTGAGAGCTTCGAGTTCCTCTCTGAGGAGGATGTCCTTCTCGGTGACATTTGAGTAGATCAAAGTAAATTTGGTTTTATTATTTGGTGACCCAAGGGCATGGGTCAACAGCTGGTAGAGGGGAGTACTGCAGAATACCGAAGAATCAATAATTGATGCCAAAAAAGGTACACAACGTACATTCCGCTGCCGCCGCCGATAAGTGCGACATGCTCATATTCGTTCTCTGAAACGCAATTTCAGTCTTTAACTGGAAATCAATCGCCAAGAACGTAGTATCACCTTTGTATGGGAACTTGCCCAGGGGACCTTTGATTGCGATAGCTTCACCCTCCTGAACGTGTGACAAATATGAGTAAGCTCAAACGACCCGTAGCGCCCCGATGTTGAGGCGAGTAACAAAGGTGTATCAGTACAACAGACCTTTAACGAGTGGATGTACTTGGACATATTGCCAGTATCATACTTCTTAACAAGGAACGTAATTTCCCCAAGGTGTTCTGGAGGCGAGATGGGGGTGTAAGGACGGACAACGGGTTTTCCATTGGGACCCTTGAGTGCCTCAGGATCAGATGCCTTGATGTAGACAAATGAAGTAATTGGTAGGAGAGAAGCCTCGTCATTTGGGCATTCAAACACAAATCTGATTCATTGTCAGAAATTAGTTTGATAGCTGAAAGAGGAAAGGCGCACTCAGAGGTATTGTGGTTGTAAGGATTGATCTTCTTGAGCTTGAAATTTTTGTAGTTTTGAGGGTCGAGCGCACTCCTTGTGGGTATAGGCGTTGGAGTTTGTTTTGACTGCTCAAGTATGTAATAGAGGCCGGCTCCGGCCACGCCAGCACCAAGGAGGATGGCGGGAAGTTTGGAGGAATTCTCCAGGGGTTTTGTGGATGCAAAGCGACGACCCTGAGCGCGTTTGAGCGCGTTTGAGATACCTCCAGACCAAGGGGACTCACAATGATGCGGGGGGAAGAAGTCAAGGCAGTGCGGAGGAGAGACATAGTGAGAGAGAGAATAGAACGGAGCAATAAATTGCGTCATGGATCCTAATTTGGCAAGGTTCGAATAATTGAGACCACGAGCTTTTTACTTTGGAATCTTTCTCTTCCCTCCGTCCAGATGTCCTTTGTAAAGCTCAGCATCTTCGGAACATCCTTCGAGGTACGTTTTATGCTTCATATCTGCTCTCCTCGCTCATCCTCTTCAGGTCACTACTCGATATATTGACCTCCAGCCTGTTGGCATGGGTGAGTAGCCTTTCAGTATGCTGATCATTATGCTAATGTCCTACAAGGAGCGTTTGGGCTTGTATGGTAGGCCTGATTTTTGCCTCATCATGTTGTGTTCTGACGTTCTGATATTCGAGTGCAGTTCAGCAAAGGATCAACTAACCGGCGCGTCCGTCGCGATCAAGAAGATCATGAAACCTTTCAGTACACCCGTACTTAGCAAGCGCACATACAGAGAACTAAAGCTTCTGAAACATATCCAACATGAGAACGTATGTTGCTACTAGCTTTTTTTGTCTGTCACTTACTTATCCCGGCGCCTCAGATCATCAGTCTCAGTGACGTCTTTATTTCACCCCTAGAAGACCTGTCAGTCCACTGCCACATAACCGCGCCTCCATCACATGCTTACTCGACTACCACGCAGTTACTTTGTCACAGAACTGCTCGGCACAGATCTTCATCGACTGTTGACCTCGCGACCGCTCGAGAAACAGTTCATTCAATATTTCCTGTACCAAATCCTTGTACGTCCAGTTCTCTGCACATGTTTTCTGGTTCTAAGTCCCATTGAATACTAGCGTGGTCTTAAATATGTTCATTCCGCTGGTGTTGTCCACCGTGACCTAGTTCGTGAACCAGGTTGTCCATTTTTGACAAAACACCTATGCTTTCATACAGAAACCGAGCAATATCCTCGTTAATGAGAACTGTGATTTGAAGATTTGTGACTTTGGACTTGCGCGGATCCAGGACCCACAAATGACTGGTTATGTGTCGACGCGGTATTATCGTGCGCCGGAAATCATGCTAACTTGGCAGAAGTATGATGTTGCAGTCGACATCTGGAGCACAGGCTGCATCTTCGCGGAAATGCTCGAGGGAAAACCCCTGTTCCCTGGAAAGGACCGTGAGCCTCACTATATTATTATCACACATGAATTTTATTCTCTTAATTTGCCAAGATGTCAACCAATTTTCGATCATTACTGAACTTCTGGGCTCCCCTCCTGATGATGTTATTGATACCATCGCCAGCGAGAACGTGCGCCTCTCCCTTCATTACCTGATTCTTCGTTAACGTCATCCTTGGTTTAGACGCTACGTTTCGTCCAGAGTTTACCCAAACGCGAGCGTCAGCCCTTCAGTAAGAAGCTCCGGACATCAGATAAAGCGGCCCTTGAGCTTCTGGAGCGTATGCTCGTTTTTGATCCCCACAAACGGATAGACGCCGCAGAGTCACTTGCTCATCCATATGTTGCCCCTTATCACGACCCGACGGATGAGCCGGTTGCCGTAGAGAAATTCGACTGGAGCTTCAATGACGCTGATCTACCTGTCGACACATGGAAGGTCATGATGTACAATGAAATTCTCGGTGTGTTTAGTTTTAACCCAGAAATCTGAGTTGAACTCACCTGTAGCAGATTTCCACCAGGTTGACGACTCAATAGATCCCGGCCTCCAACCATACCAAGAATACCAAGATAACTCTATTTCACTTGTGCAGTAATTGTCTTTAGCCTGAACCTGTTGCCCCATCTTTCTGCAAATCTGAATCTCGGGATAGTGTGCTCTAATCGATTGGCACTTATGGCAAGGGTCTTAGCAAGTTCACATATTGATTCCTAACCGCTTGGCCGTATTGTCTAGTCGTCCCATTCTGTGGCAGTAATCGATTCGCCTCTTGTCCATTCCTCTTATTCAGCACCATTCCGTTCTCTTGCTGATCCAGGCTTGTTACTATGTATATGGACAGGCTATGGATCTCAATGATGTATACCTAGTAAAATGCAATTTATTGATTGACTATATCGACGGTCCCTCAGTATATTGATGGAATACAACAATCATTTGGTGATACAGCATATAAGGGTGCACGAGCTCAAGCCTAGGTAAGAATTTCGTACGCTACCATATACACATTCATACACCGATTACATGGTAGATGCGTGCATTGACATGAGAAGGTCGTCCCCTGATTTGTTCGAGTATAGGGCGCCTCTCTCAAGAACATGATAACAGCCTCATAAAACAAAATGACGTTGAAGCTTATTACAAGCTACCCCTCTCTTACTCAAGATTTGCATAGCTGAATTCAGGAATTGAGTTGGCTGTTGAGACATTCGCGCGATGCTGGGACCGTTTGGCCGAGTGAGGCAAGCGGATGCCAACTACAAACTAGCCCACTTAAATAACTATTTAGAATGAACTGAGGCACATGCATCGTGCAGACTCGGATGATGCTTGAGTTCCAACACCATGAAATTGCTGATGAGTGACAAGTGCGAAGCGCAGCTGGTCACATCTTCTCACGCTATGCATAAGAGTAGATTCAGTGGTGACCGTAGATTCAGTGGTGACCGTAGATTCAGTGGTGACTATATACGATGAGACGTTCTACTATATCTATATCTGATAACTGAATTCCAGCCCGACGCAACTCTTTTCACAAAATCCAAAACGACATCTCTTCAAGCTTCTTTGTTCTCATCATATAATCTTTGGGTTCGGCAGCGATCAAAGGTTGAATATGGCTCCTAAAAGACCAACCGCATTTGAAGTATCTTATCCAGAGGATGTTCTGCAAGAAGAAACACTTCGCAAGAAGAGAGAAGAAGATGAAAATGAACGTAGAAGGCTCGGAGAAATTCTGGTGGCACAGCAAATAGACCAGCGGAAACTCAAGCGGAAGGAACGGGAGCAGCTTAAGAGAAAGGAGAAGGAATTGCGGAATGGTTTCAGTTCAAGGAAGAGTGTTGAATTTGATGAACAGAGTGCTGATGAAGTGGAAGTCGATTTTTCAAGAGTGATTTCAAGTTTTTCATCGTTGTTGGTATCGACTGACTGAGATATCACTAGCCGACGAAGAAGATGCAACTTGATTTACGTATGTGCAGTTCAAGCACATTCCAATCGAGGTCCGTGGCTGAACGTGTAGTCCACAGCAACTGAATATTACTTTACACAACCAGACGAGGTTATAGAGACAGCAGACACATTTCTTGAAGGTGAGGATGAACTCTTCGACGACGACGGTAGCGACGAAGAAGATTCCGATACCAGTGTACAGTCACGATCTCGCACTAATGGTGACCGGACATGTAAACCTATACGTCTGCTCACAGACTTCACGATATTTGACACAAGACATAAAAACGAGTATGTCGTGTTATCTCAAATCGAAGAAGAAGAAGGCGTCGACCGGAGATTCGAAGCTACCGGTTGGGCTGTGCCCTCCTATACTGATGAGCAGGATCTGATGGGTGAGGATGGTGGGACAGGTGAAGAAGTCGTTGAGCCTGTGTTCATGCGTATTGGTCCAATGTTGGGTTATTCTGTAGACTGGAGACAGGATAACGAGTAGGTCATATTTTTTTGCCTTCGATGATTTTGTGGCAATGCTGAATATTCTTTTGTAGTCCTATCTACATTGAGACCCCTCACGCCTGGTACGCTCTCAGAATGCCAGCGAAGAATTATGAACGATGGTATCAAGTGTTTTATACGCCTAGACGAGTGGCACAGATAGTCATTTCATGTGCGGTAAAGAGACGTCAGATAAATTTTGGTGCTCTTGTGCGCGGAGCACTTCACCATTCGACAACCATCTTCGGAGATCAATTTGAAGAAGATGACATATGGACTGCCGTTGGTTTCCTTCCCTTTTCGGAATCTCATTAGTATTTATGTTCGATTAGGCCGAAATTATCCGTGTCGCAGTCGAAGAAATAGAGCAAAAAGACCCAGGCACAAGACTTCGACCTATCCCCGCCATTGCACATATACTTAAGAATGCGACTCCACATATACGTTCCCGTTTACGCATCAAGTCACATCTCAACGGACCTGGAACTCATCGCCGCTCGATTCATACAGGTCTCCTTGCAGGCCTGAAAAACCCAGATTTGGCCGTCCTCAAACAGGAAAATCAGACTTCAACTCATGTGACACCGCTCATCGCATCTCTAGCTCGTGGGTTCGTTAATGAGGAACTCATCGTCATTGGACCACCGCCCATAAAAGGAAAAGGGCATTTGCAAGATGCTATGAGGGAGAAGAAGGCACAGCTAAGGAGTTTGTGGGCATTGATTGAACGGGCGAAAGGTGGTATTTTGGATGTTGGCTGGCACAGGGAAGATAAGGTTACGCAAAGGAGTAATTACTTGAGGAGAGTTTATGTTGGCGGTGAAGTCTACAAGGTGTCTCCGTATCATCCAAATGGTAAATACAGTACTGAAACGTTCTGAAGCCAGGAGATTTCGTACTTGTACCACATGGAAAGTATGGAACAAAGAATCTAGCACCTGAGTGGCCAAGGCAAATAACTTATTTGCCATCAAGTGCTACCATTGCGAACTACTTCTGGTGTGATTTATGTTCGAAGGCATATCGAAAACTTGAGACAACTGACCATATGATGTTCAGGTTTGCGAGAATAATATACATAAAAATCGAGGAACAGATTGCGCATGTCCAGTGGCTCGAACATGCTTCGCAGACAATGCTCCAAGAACTCGCGAATCAGCAGGAAGTATTCTTTTGCACGTTGTGTAACCCGGTACCTTTGAGCTCTCTAGTTTCCAAGGTAAAGGTTCACGTGAATCCACCTAGTTCTGTCCAACCAGATGAATTCTTTGCCAGGTGAGAGCCTGCGATTCACTTACTGTAAGTCTCGCACAAATCTGATATATGACAGATATATTCACGACAAACTTCTCGAAACATACGTTGGAATCCCCAGGGATTATCACCAATTCCTTGAGTATTATACCAACCCCACTAGTGGTACCGAAAACCCAATTCTCGACTATTGCTCTTCTTGTG
>Ga0157368_1000039_pt1 | contig 54470 bp, 50 predicted proteins | sample AttbisABBM3_FD_113146 | JGI IMG/M metagenome (GOLD analysis project Ga0157368, IMG submission 113146) | Fungus gardens microbial communities from leaf cutter ant in Botucatu, State of São Paulo, Brazil - Atta bisphaerica ABBM3 | ecosystem: Host-associated > Fungi > Mycelium > Unclassified ... | reverse complement strand
CGTCATAAATGGCTTCATTCCGGTATTCATACGGAGTGAGGCCATTTCTTGTTTCTGAACGTCGCATGTAGTTAAAATAATCGATTCCTGCTTCGACTGCTTCAACTGCGTCCTTCATTGTTAAAATAATTTGCTTGTCCCACCATTCAATCTTGAAGTCATTCCAAAACTTTTCAATCATCGCATTATCGTATGGTGTTCCTGGACGAGACATACTTCTTTGAACGCCGTGGGCGTTCATGAAGTGATTAAATTGATGTGATGTATATGCTGATCCGCGGTCAGTGTGAACCAAAACGCCAGTCGGGGCTCCAGTTATCGCGAATGCCTGAGAAAACGTCTGTATAGCTGCCGCAGTAGTTTCGGTTTCACTGATGTTAAAACTAAGTACGAAATTACCGTATAGGTCCAGTACGGCCGACAGTTTAAAGCTGTGCTCGCGGTTTAATCCAAAAGTGAGCGCTGTCATATCTGAAGCCCATTTTTGATTAGGTGAAGTTACTGTAAACTCTTGATTCATCACATTTTCAGCTAAATATTGTGCTTCCTTAGCTTTGCGGTTGTACTTCTTTCGGCGAATATTTGATGCAATGCCATTCAACGCCATCAATCGGCGAACACGCTTGTGATTGATTGGCTGTTCCCAACTGTACTCTGTGTTGAGATACAAGGTCATGCGTTTCACACCTAGGTTACCATTATGGCGATTTTCCAGTTCGTACATGGCATCTACCAGATTACTATTCAATACATCATTCTGGGTATCAATGCGGTTAAGCCAACGATAGTAGGCTTGAAAATTAACCTCAGCTATTTCAGCTAATCTACGAATTGGGTAACTATGCTCGTTGTGCAACTCATAAATGGCGGTATACAGTAACTCATACTTTACCCGAGTGTTGGTTACCTGCCTCTCTCTAGAATTTCTTTTAATTTTTTTGCAAACGCGACTTCCATATCGCTAGACTTTAATTCAGCCTCGAGCTGACGAATGCGAAGATTGGCTTTCTCAAGTTCAGTCATCTCATCGGTTGATTTTGTACGACCACGACGATCAACCAAAGCAGGAAAGCCATTCGCATCTACTTTTTTGACCCACAAATAAATCTGCTGATAAGTCACATCAAACTTCTCTGCAGTTGCCTTATAATTGCGGTGATGCGCTAGCGCGTATTCAACGATTTCTACACGTTCTTCATAAGTTGTCTTTCGGGCCATTTCGGGAACTCTCCTTGCTGACGGAGTATCCGTCAGTTGTTTATTCCCATTATACTGTCTAACCCAATCTTCCAATTGTGAAATACTACGAATGTTAAAATGCTTTAGAACTTTTGTCGCCGGCCATTGCCCTAATATATAAGCAATTACCGCTTGGTGTTTCAATGTGGCAGAGTACGTTTGAGCGTGTTTAGGTCGTTTCAGACCGTTGACTCCTAATCGTTTATATTGTTCAATCCACCGCAACACAGTCATTTCAGCCAAACCGTTAGCCTTTCCAAAAGACTTTGCCCCTAAGCCACTTTTGACATACTTATCTATTAATTCTAATTTTTGTTCTACTGTGTATTTTCGTCTCTGCATAAAAAAAGTCCCATATTGATGTTTGAAGGAAATTTATAATATTTCCTCCGTCCATCAATATGGGACTATAGCAGGATTACCAGTGTAATCCTAACCTCTTTTACTAATGATGACGATATAATAGATAGGCTAAATATAATAAGCAACTAAACCAAAGTAGATTAATCCCCCAATCAAATACCTGTTGACTGAGCGACCAACAAAAGATTAAGGTTGCCATTACCCAGCTGATGATTTTAAAGAACATGCTGCTTATTTCTCCGTTTCATAACCCTTCAATTAGCATAGCAGGTAAGCAGGCTAACAATTAACGGAATATTATATGTATATCAGAAAAAATTTTTATGTAATTATGGAATAATCATAATTAGTAGAATTGATAGTAGGTCGTAAAAAGAAGGGCTTTTTCTGTTACAATAGATGAGTTAAGTTTTCACGTTAGGAGGTTGCCGCAAATGGCAGATGAAACAGAAACGGTTGCGCTAAGCGTGCCACAAGATGTCACGGCTGAGCAAGCTGTTTTAGGATCAATCATGCTTTCGACTGATCCACAAGATTTAATTGCTGATTTAATGCCGTTGCTAGAGCCGACTGATTTTTATCGGACCGCCCATCGTTTAATTTATGCGGCAATGCTGAAATTAGATGAGACGCAACGTGCGATTGATGTCCTAACGATTGTCGATGAATTAGATAAAGATAATCAAGTAGATAATGCTGGCGGCATGCCGTATTTAGCGGAATTGGCCTCAACGGTGCCAGTTGCTGGTAATGCACTTTACTATGCGCGCATTGTGCGTGAGAAATCAATTCGCCGGAATATGATTGATACGCTGCAAGATAGTTTGACGCAAACGTATGCCGGTTCGGATTCAGTTGATGATGCCGTGGCTGAATTGTCAACTAAGCTTGATATGATTAACGGTGGCGAAAAAAGTGCCGATTTCAAAAATATTGCAGATGTGGTTGAAAAATCATTTGAGCAAATTGAACTAAATTCACGTACAAACGAAACGGTTACGGGGCTAGCATCGGGTTACCCAGCGTTAGATAATCTAACGACGGGGTTCCATGGTGGTGAAATGATTATCGTGGCGGCACGTCCAGCCGTGGGAAAAACTGCCTTTGTGTTAAACATTGCGCAAAAAGTAGCAGTAGCGGATCCGGATTTACCCGTGGTTATTTTCTCACTGGAAATGCCAGATACATCATTAGTTAACCGTATGTTAGCAGCTGAAGGTAATATTAATTCGCAACACATGCGAACTGGTCAACTAGATGGTGAAGAATGGAATGCCTTGGCAGTCGCAATGGGTTCATTAGCGAATACTAAAATTTACATTGATGATACCGCTGGTATTAAGGTGACAGAAATTCGATCTAAGTTACGACGTTTATATAAACGTGAAGGTAAGTTAGGATTGGTTATTATTGATTATTTGCAGCTAATTGAAGGAACTAGTAACGAAGGGCGTCAACAAGAGGTGTCCGCCATTTCCCGTGCCATCAAGATGATGGCGATGGAGATGGATGTACCAATTATTGCGCTATCACAGCTATCCCGTGGGGTGGAACAACGACAAGATAAGCGCCCTATGTTGTCAGATATTCGTGAATCAGGTTCAATTGAGCAGGATGCAGATATTGTGGCCTTTTTGTATCGTGATGATTATTATGAAAAGGCCAATGATGATGTTGATAATCCGAATGATCCCCGTGATGAGGAACAACAAGACGTGGGTGAAATTGAAGTTATCTTAGAAAAGAATCGTTCGGGAGCTCGTGGGACAGCAAAACTATTATTTGTGAAGTCATATAATAAGTTTTCAAATATTGAGTTCCATGCGCAAGAACCAGGTGGATTTGGTTAAACAACATGGTAAATAGAACGAGGTTACCCTGCGGGTGGCCTCGTTCTTATTTTAAAAAGTTAATATATAGCGAGGAAGAATATGGACGTACAAAAAGTGGGCATGTCGTTAAAGTGGCTATTAATTGCAAGTTTTATTAATAGTGTTGCTTACGGTTTTATTTGGCCATTAACATCGATTTACCTACATGATCAATTAGGTCAAACTTTAGTTATTATTGGTTGGGTCATGATGGCCAATGCCGTTGGTCAAGCGATTGGATCACTTGTTAGTGGGCACTTGTTTGATTACTTACCGCCACGCCGTTTAATGCAAGGTGGCACAATATTAATGATTGTCATTAACTTACTGTTCATTCTATTCCATGGGTGGCCAGGTTATGCGATTGTGCTGACATTAGCAGGTTTTTTTGGTGGGTGGAATACGGCAGCAATCAATTCATATGGAACCTATGTTCGCAGTCATGATGGGCGCTTTGTTTTTAATATGTTGTATTTTATTAGTAACTTTGGGATGGTCTTTGCAACAGCAGCGGTGGGACCGATTTATAATTTTGGTATTACGTGGCTTTTCTGGTTAGCGTTAGTGATGTATCTTGTCTTAATGGTTATTGTCCAGGTTAAGTTTAAAATTAAAATTACGCGTAGTCACACGACAAATGAAGCTACAACAGTTAAATTACCGAAGTGGAATTTGGGGCTTATTTATACGGTTGTGATTGGTTTGGGTGTATTATGGATTTCATATTCACAATGGCAAGCTAATTTATCAATTTATATGTCTAGTATTCTGCACTTACCAATTTGGCAATATTCAATGTTATGGACTATCAACGGGATTTTAATTGCGATTATTCAATTGGGGATGAATGCCTTAAACTTATCAACTAGTCGGCGAGCAATGTTCTTACAAATCTTTGCGGGGTTGATTATGTTTGGACTGGCTTTCTTAATTTTGCCATTTGCTAAAACTTTTACCGGTTTTGCGGTGGCAATGGTTGTAACGACGATTGGTGAGGCCACGGCCTTTCCCATGATTCCAGCGTTAATCAATGAACTAACGCCATTGTCATTGAAAGGTCGTTACCAAGGGTTGGCAGCTGCGGCACCGTCAGTTGGTCGCGCAGTTGGTCCATTAATTGGTGGGGCGGCTATTGAACACAGCGGTTATAATACTTTGTTTTATGGTGGTGCCGGGTTTGTATTCTTGGCATTTATCGGTGTGGCAGTGATGATTGGGTTAAGTCATCGGCATACCGTGCAATATGAAGAGGTGTAATTAAAAAAGGGGGACGAGGATGCAATTAGGATCATTTCGGTTGGGGTTACGAACCTTAAAAACAGGGCTGGCGGTCATGCTAGTTGCAGCACTATTTGTTATTTTACATCGTGGTAGTCCAATGATTGCTGCGCTGGCAGCGGTATTTGCATTACGTTCTGATTTTGAAACCACGTTAGAATTTGGTAAATCACGCATTATTGGGAATGCCATTGGTGGCGCTTTTGCAATTTTGTATTATCTACTATTTACCGCGTGCCATCGTAATGAATGGTCGATGGTTATTTTATTACCCGTGTTACTAATGGTTTTAATTTCATTAAATGATGGGATTAATAATAATAAAGGGTTAATTGGATCTGTCGCGGCATTTTTGATGATTGCGTTGACGATTCCAACTGATGCAACTTATATCTATGCACTACAACGGGTGTTTGATACATTTATTGGGACGGTTGCGGCCATCATTATGAATATTGGGGTGCACCCAACAGACATTGAATAATGCACGAAGGGCTAGGCAAATTGCTTAGCTCTTTTTGCATATCAATGTTTTTTGTACTATTATTAAAATAAAATGAGAAACGGTGATGGTATGGACACGCAAACAAAAATTAATTTATTAGCCGATTTAGTGGCAATTCAAACTGTAGCAAATCATGAAAAAAATTTGGTGACGTATTTACAGAAATTTCTGGCAAATTACGGTATTGCAAGTGAATTAGTCAGCGGGCCTGATGAACAGCGCGTGAATTTAGTCGCTCAAATTGGTAATGGAAAAGGACCAGTTTTGGCTTTCAGCGGTCATGCAGATACTGTCCATGTGGGGGATGTCGCGACGTGGGCAACAGATCCGTTTGTATTAACGGCTAAAGAAGGAAAATTATACGGCCGGGGGACGACTGATATGAAGGCTGGCATGGCCGCCTTTGTGATTGCTTTGATTGAATTAAATGCCCAGGCTACACCCTTAAATGGTACGTTACGGTTATTATTGACGTTTGATGAAGAATTAACGCAAAACGGGGCGCGCTTATTAGTTGCGCAAGGTTATGCCGATGATGTTGATGCCATGATAATCGCTGAACCAACAGGAGTGGCCATTACCGAATTAGCAGATTATTTTCAAAGTGGTGGGGCCGTAATTGCTGCTGATGAATTAGCAACCTTACAAGGGGCGAGTGCGATGACTGCAGCACCTGAACAACATTTTATTTTTCACGCCCATAAAGGTTTTTTATCATATGATGTCACGGCAACCGGGAAAGCGGCCCACAGTTCAATGCCTAAATTAGGGGTGAATGCTATCGATCATTTAGTGCAGTACTATCTAGCCGAAAAAGCATTATATGAAACCTTACCTGAAGTCAGTCCAATTTTGAATCGAACATTATATGGACCTGATGTGATTCGGGGTGGTCAACAGCCCAATTCAGTGCCTGACTCAGCAACCCTATCAGTGATGACACGCGTAATTCCAGAATTACCAGCAGAAGAGTTGCTAAAGCGGCTACAAGAATTAATTGATACTTTAAATCAGCAGGATGCTACGATGCAACTTGCTTTGCATGTCAAAGGGTATGACAATGCCGTGGTGACAGCCAAGGATAATCCGTTGATTCAATTAATTCAGCAAGAAGTGCCTGATTATTTAGTTGAACCGATGGCTGCGCCTGCGATTGCTGTGTCGTTAGGAACCGACGCTTCACAATTTATTAAAGCTAATCCTAATTTGGCATTAGCCATTATTGGTCCGGGGAATACCACGGCCCATAAGGCAGATGAATATGTTGAACAAACTGCCTATTTGCAAATGATTGATTTATATCAAGCTGTGGCTAAGCGATATTTGGGCTAAGTAAAAACACGTCGCTATCAAAGATGGCGGCGTGTTTATTAGCAATACGTTAATTATCTTTGGCATCTTTTGGTCGGAACCAGTTGGTCATCCACCAACCACGGTAGAAGCCTTCCATGGAGATTATTTGGGCAAATGAGGCACAAACTAAGGTGATTTGAAGCCATAGCTTACCTGACGTGAAAAAAGGGATCGCCATCATAGCGGCCGTAATGATGTAAATGACAATTCGTGCCCGTTGGGTTAGTTTGCGTTGATAAATACCTTCATGAATGTATTTTTGATAGTACTTATTGTGAATCAACCAGTTATGCAAGCGTTCTGATGAGCGGCTCCAGAAGAAAGCCGTTAGTAGATAAAAGGGGGTGGTCGGGATGCCAGGAACCCAAATGGTTATGGTACCAATACCAAAAGTGATCAATCCCGCTAAAATATATAAAAACCGCATCATATGTTTGAATCCTCCTCCTTGTGATAAGTATAACATGAATGCAACTAGGGTAAAGTAAGTGTGTTTAATGAAACCCAGGCATATCGTTAGTTTCACAAACCCATGCAAATTGATATAATGAAAAAAAGACGCGAAAGGATGGCCAGACATGGAAGTATTGGAACGGGCATACGCCAAACTCAATATTAGCCTGGATACGCCGTTTGCTCATGCTGACGGCGAGCAAGAGTGGGATATGTTAATGGTCGCCATTGACTTAGCGGATACAGTCACCATTAAAACAACCTCGGCACATCAAGAGATTTTGGTTGATTCAACGAGTGGGTTGTTACCATTAAATGAAAAAAATCTGGCTTATCAAGCAGCCATTTTAATGCGAAAAATTGCGGGGAGTCCAGAAGGTATTGAAATACATATTGATAAGCACATCCCAGTTGCAGCTGGATTAGGTGGGGGATCGTCTGATGCAGCGGCTGTATTACGCGGGTTAAATAAAATTTGGCAACTAAATCTTACGGAGCAGCAATTAGCAAAGATTGGTCTAAAAATTGATGCTGATGTGCCATTTTGTGTGTATTCGCGGCCGGCTCGAGTAACTGGGCGTGGGGAGATTGTCACACCGTTAAAGCAAAAGTTACCGCCATTATGGTTAGTGGTGTCAAAACCAGCGATTAGTGTATCAACGCCTAAAATTTTAAAATTAATTGATTATGATCACCTAGAACATGGTGATATGACCCGCTTAATGGCGTTAGTTGAAGCTGGTGAATTTTCACAAGCATTTTGTAATATGTTTAATGTGCTAGAACCGGTAACGGCAGCTAAGTATCCAGAAATTACACACTTAAAAGAAAAGATGCATAAATTTGGTGCACAAGCTGTGCAAATGTCGGGGACCGGTCCGACGGTATTTGCAATCACGGATAAAGCGTCACGAGCCAAGCGAATCTATAATGCAGTTCGTGGATTCGTGCCAGAAACGTACATTGTACGACTTGTAAATTAATATGCAATAAAAAGAAGGTAATGATTGCGTAAATCACGTTGAATGTTCGGTATTTAACGCGATTTTCATTCATTAGCTTCTTTTTTTATTCTCCTTATATTCACATTTTGCGAACTAATATTCGTTTTTTAAACGTTTAACTGCCTAATTGTGAACTATTTTTGGCGTATTAGATGTTTTTTAGATAAAAACACGAACTAAAACTCTTTACAAGAGAATAAAATGCGGTTATAGTATTTATATCGAATGACACAATCATCATAAATTTTTGATCGGATAAAAGGGAGATTAATAAACATGGCTTCTAACGTAAAGATGTGGATTGCCGGAGCAGCAGTTGTTGTGATTGCCGGTGGCGCATATGCCGCACTATCTGGAAACAAGTCAGATTCAAATGCCAACAAGTCAGGTAAGACTTCAGTTGCCTTGGTAACAGACGGTGGTGGAATTGACGATAAGTCATTTAACCAATCAGCTTGGGAAGGTATGCAAAAGTGGGGTAAGGAGAACGGCGTTAAGCAAGGTAAGGGTGGTTACACATACTACCAATCAAAGACTAATGCCGATTTTAAGACGAACTACGACCAAGCAATTGCAGCTGGCTTTAAGAATGTTTACGGTATTGGTTTCATGTTGACAGCTACGGTTAACGAAGAAGCTAAGAAGAACCCTAATACAAACTTTATGATGGTTGACGACATTGCTAAGAAGCAAAAGAACGTTGTATCAGTTACGTTTGATACGCAAGAATCATCATACCTAGCCGGAGTCGCTGCTGCTAAGACGACGAAGACGAACAAGGTTGGTTTCGTTGGTGGTATGCAATCAGCTATCATCAAGACTTTTGAAGCTGGTTTCATTGCTGGTGTAAAGTCAGTTAACCCTAAGATTGAAATTGATTCACAATATGTTGGTAGCTTTACCGATGCTGGTAAGGGTAAGACGATTGGTGCGTCAATGTTCCAAAATGGGGCTGACGTTATCTTTACAGCTGCTGGTGGATCAGGTGCCGGAGTCTTCACTGAAGCTAAGGACTTGAACAGTGAAAAGAACGCTGCTGATAAGGTTTGGGTTATCGGTGTTGACCGTGACCAAGCGGATGATGGTGCTTACACAGCAAAGGATGGTAAGTCAAACTTTACGCTAACTTCAGCTGTTAAGAAGGTTGGTAAGGCTGTAACTGACGTGACTGAAATGTCTGCTAAGGGTAAGTTCCCTGGTGGTAAGCAATTGGTTTACGGTTTGAAGAATAAGGGACTTGAATTGACACGTGGAAACATGTCAAATGATGCCTGGCAAGCTGTTCAAGCTGCGCAAAAGCAAATTGTGAATGGTGATGTTAAGGTACCTGCTAAGTAATTAATATCGCAACAATAAAAAATTCCTCGATATGACGATATCGGGGAATTTTTGCGTTTATTTTTGGCGATAACGAGGCTGCCAGTTTGTCGGCTCGACTAGGTGAAGAAACGAAAGTGCTTTGAAAATGGTTGGTGACATAGTTATCTCAATTTCACCCTGTTTTATTTTTTTAAATTTAATCATGCGCTTCTGCATCATTTTGGCTATCCTCCTATTGGCACTAGAAATGATTAATGTAGGTGAAATTATAACACAGTGTCGAACAGTCACTGACAAATAACTATAATTCCGTTATACTTATTAGCAAACAATGAGAACAATCGGGGTAGGAATTGATAATGGATAACCAAGAGGAAGAATTACGTAATGACGCGCTTGTGGCTGCACTAGACACGTTCCGTACTGAGCAAACGCAAGCGACTGAGCAAGTGTTTATTCAAGCTTTGGTTGAAGCTGTATTTGTCGCACCAGTTAATTTTACAGAACCACCAGTAATTCGTGAAAATGGGGATGTCGAAATTCCAGAAGGGGCCCAAATGCGGTTGTTAACCTTCGAAATGGAAAATGGTAACGCTGTCTTCCCAATCTTTACTGATTTAGAAGCTTTCAATGCGGGGCCAATTGATTCTGATGAACCAGTACATCCATGGGCGATGTCATTAGCAGAATATTTGCCACTATTGCAAAATGACGATGCAGATAACATTGAAGGCTTGGCATTGAATCCCTTTACCAATGGGATGCCAATTACACGTGATAACTTAATGTATATTGCTAACATGATGGCTGGACAACAAAACGCAGATGAAGGAGAGGGTGACATGGAAATTGCTTCAGCTGAAACAATTGTCCCAGCTCCTTTGCGTTATGAATTAATTGGGGTTGCTGATGATGCGATGGGTGCAATTGAACGGATGCACTTATTGTGGTTGAAGAACCCAATTGCCCAAGTTGAAAATTATTTATTGGTATTAGATGGTCCTGATAAGGCTGCAATGCAAGCAACGTACGAGCAATTTGCAAAGGCTTTTGAAACAAAGTCCGGTGAAGAAGGTAGTGCGGTGGATATTGTTGCTGCTGCGGATTTTGATGTTGATCTATCAGAATTCCCAATTCTTTATGACCGCAATATTTAATAAATGAAAAATTCCCAACTGGTAATAGCGATTACTATGTGGGAATTTTTTTCATATTGTTGGCCAATTAGAGAGGATAAAATGATGGCAGAATTGCATGATACAGATGTCACGATTATTGGTGCCGGACCGGTGGGAATGTTTGCAGCCTTTTATGCGGGGTTACGTGAATTAGATGTGACGATTATTGAGAGTTTAGCTAGTGTCGGGGGGCAAATTGCTAATTTGTACCCGCAAAAGCATATTCTAGATATTGCCGGTTATCTTAATGCGACTGGGACACAAGTTGTGGCTGATTTAGAACGGCAGATGAATCAGTTTACGCAAAATTTACAATTAGACACAACCGTGACCGATGTTGTACCAATTGAGAGTGGTTTTAGGATTGTCACAACTAAAGGCAACTTTAAAACCAAAGCGCTGCTCGTTGCCACAGGTAAGGGAGCGTTTGAGCCACGACGCCTAGATTCGAGCTTGATTGGAGATTTAGAAGGTCACGGCGTCTATTACTTTATGAATAACCCTGCTGATTTCACGAATAAGCGGGTGATGGTGCTTGGCGGTGGTGATTCAGCGGTGGATATGGCAACCATGTTGAGCGAAGTGGCAGCGGAAGTGCATTTAACGCACCGGCGTGAGAATTTTCGAGCAATGGAACATGCAGTAACCAAGTTAATGGCGGCAGAAGTCCAGTTACAAACACCGTATAATGTGACGGCCATCGCGCGACAGATTGATGGGGCTTTAGCGGTGACTCTCCAAAAAGCGCGGTCTACTGAGCAAAAAGTGGTAGTCGTTGATGACATCTTAGTCAGTTATGGTTTTACATCTGAGAATAAGATTGTTGCAAATTGGCAGATTCAACCGACTGTCCTCCGGCAGAAGCTTTTGGTGAACCAAACCCAAGAAACCAGTGTAGCTGGTGTTTTTGCGGTTGGGGATGCAGCTGAATATGTTGGTAAGGCAGAGTTGATTGCCACGGGCTTTGGTGAAGTGCCAACGGCCATTAATCAAATTATTCGCCAGGTATATCCTGAGCGTCAGGGTCCGGTCCATTCATCGGGCATTATTATTGCCGATGGTCAGGTAAAACATGACCTGAATTAACCTAATTTCAGGGTTTTACTACTCAAATTGTTAAATTTTTGCTACAATAAAATTGAATTATTTTATATAACTATTTAATAAAGGGGTACTGCCAATGGCAAAGTTGGTTTTAATCCGTCACGGTCAAAGTGAATGGAACGCATTGAACTTGTTCAATGGTTGGGTTGACACGAAGTTGAGCGACAAGGGTATTGCCCAAGCACGCACGGCTGGTGAATTGTTGGCTAAAGAAGGTATCGCATTTGATCAAGCGTACACGTCAGTATTGACGCGTGCCATCACAACATTGCACTACGCTTTGGAAGAAGCTGGTCAATTGTGGATTCCTGAAATGAAGTCATGGCGCTTGAACGAACGTCACTACGGCGCATTGCAAGGCTTGAACAAGGCTGATGCTGCTGAAAAGTGGGGGGCTGATCAAGTCCTACAATGGCGTCGTTCATACGATGTTTTGCCACCATTGCTAGAAGAGCAAGCAGAAACGGTTGAAGTTTTGGGAAATGAATACCCAGCATTTGATCGCCGTTACGCTGATGTACCTGAGGGTGAATTGCCATTCGGTGAAAACTTGAAGGTAACTTTGGAACGTGTATTGCCATTTTGGGAATCAAACATTTCAAAGGACTTAGCAGCTGGTAAGAACGTTGTGATTGCCGCCCACGGTAACTCATTGCGTGCTTTGGTAAAGCACATTGAAAACATCTCAGATGATGATATCTTGGGTGTTGAAATCGCTAATGGTGAGCCACTTGTTTACGACTTGGCAGAAGATTTGTCAGTTGTATCTAAGAAGGTTTTGTCAAACGATTAATTTTAGTTAGTAATTTTGGAAGGAACTCTAAAACATGGAATCTCGAAAGATTAAAGTTGGTTTAGCAGCTTTGAAGGTAATGGAAGGCTGGGGCGTTGATACTATCTACGGTATCCCTTCAGGTACTTTGAGTGGATTGATGGATTCAATGGGTAACCCAGAGAACAACATCGAATTCATCCAAGTTAAGCACGAAGAAGTTGGTGCGATGGCTGCCGTTATGCAATCAAAGTTCGGTGGTAAGCTTGGTGTCACTGTTGGTTCTGGTGGTCCTGGTGCCACTCACTTGATTAACGGTTTGTACGATGCAGCTATGGATAACATTCCTGTATTGGCTATCTTGGGTTCAAAGCCAGTTGGTGAATTGAACATGGATTCATTCCAAGAATTGAACCAAAACCCAATGTACGACAACATCGCCGTTTACAACCGTCGTGTAGCAACTGCTGAATCATTGCCACACTTGGTTGACGATGCTATCCGTACAGCGGTTGCTAAGCGTGGAGTTGCCGTACTTGAAGTACCTGCTAACTTCGGATTTGCTGAAATTGACGAGTCTTCAATTTACTCATCAGGTGCAAGTTTCCACCAATACAAGACTGCACCTCTTGACGATGCTGAAATCGACGCAGCTGTTGAAATCTTGAACAATGCTGAACGCCCAGTTATCTACGCTGGTATCGGTACAATGGGTCACGGTCCATTGGTTCAAGAATTGGCTCGTAAGATCAAGGCCCCAGTTATCACGACTGGTAAGAACTTCGAAACTTTCGAATGGGACTTTGAAGGTTTGACTGGTTCAACTTTCCGTGTTGGTTGGAAGCCAGCTAACGAAACTGTTCTAGAATCTGACGCTGTTTTGTTCGTCGGATCAAACTTCCCATTCTCAGAAGTTGAAGGAACTTTCCGTAACGTTGATAAGTTCGTGCAAATTGACACTAACCCAGCTATGTTGGGTAAGCGTCACAATGCTGATGTTGCCATTTTGGCTGATGCTGGATTGGCTGTTGAAGCTATCTTGGCAAAGGTTGCCCCTGTTGAAGAATCAGCATGGTGGAACGCTAACATCAAGAACGTTCAAAACTGGCGCGATTACATGAACAAGTTGGAGCAAAAGACTGAAGGTCCTTTGCAAGCTTACCAAGTCTACAACGCCATCAACAAGTACGCTGATGAAGATGCTATCTTCTCAACTGACGTTGGTAACGTTACGCAAATGTCAATCCGTCACTTGCACATGACACCAAAGAACATGTGGCGTACTTCACCATTGTTTGCCTCAATGGGAATTGCTTTGCCAGGTGGAATTGCTGCCAAGAAGACTTACTCAGACCGTCAAGTATGGAACTTGATGGGTGATGGTGCCTTTGCAATGAACATGCAAGATGTTGTGACTAACGTTCGTTACGACTTGCCAGTTATTAACGTTGTGTTCACAAACACGGAGTACGGTTTCATCAAGAACAAGTACGAAGACACGAACACTTACAACTTCGGTGTTGACTTTACTGACGTTGATTACGCTAAGGTTGCCGAAGCACAAGGTGCGGTTGGACTTACTGTAACTAGCATCGCTGATATCGACCGTGTTATGGCTGAAGCTGTAGAATACTACAAGCAAGGTCGTACGGTTCTTGTTGACGCAAAGATTACTAAGGATCGTCCAATCCCTGTTGAAACTTTGAAGCTTGACACGAGCTTGTACGGTGAAGACGTTGTTGCTGAATACAAGGCTAAGTACGAAGCTGAAGAGCTTGTACCTTTCCGCGAATTCCTTGAAGCAGAAGGTTTGACTTCAAAGTACATCAAGCCTGAAAACGAAGAAAACAAGTTTAGCTTCTAATTTCAGCTTAGAATAAATATTAAAGCGACTAGCGATGCTAGCCGCTTTTTTATATATTATTTTTACTACGCAGGATTTTTAAAAGTATATACTTATTTTAAAATAAGTATTGACATTAACGTATTGAAAGCGCTATCATTATACCTGTAATAAATTTTTGAGTGAATTTTTTGGAGGCATTATAACATGGCGCAAGATTTTAAAAAGCTAGCCAGTGAAGTTGTTGACGCTGTTGGTGGCGTAGACAACGTGGCAAACTTGACGCACTGTATGACACGTTTGCGTTTCGTCTTGAAGGATGAATCAAAGGCGGACGACGCTAAGACAAAGAACATCCCTGGGGTTATGGGATTGACGAAGCAAGCGGGTCAATACCAAGTTATCGTTGGTAACGATGTGGCAAAGGCTTACAAGGAAGTCACTGCATTGGGTGTCGGTGGTGGATCATCTAATAACGAACCACAACCAAAGCACAAGTTGACGCTAAAGCGCATTGGTATCAACATTTTGGATGCGATTATCGGTACGATGACACCGTTGATTCCAGCCATTATTGGTGGTTCAATGGTGAAGTTGGTGGCAATGTTGTTGCTAATGCTTAACGTCGTTACGGAAACGTCATCATCATATATTTTGTTAAACACAATTGGTGATGCCTCATTCTTCTTCTTGCCAGTTTTGGTGGCAGTTTCTGCAGCGAAGAAGTTTAACACGAACTCTTACTTGGCCGTTGCGATTGCTGGTTTGATGGTTCACCCAGCCTTTGTTGATTTGATGGCAAAGGCTGCTGAAGGTCAAGCAGTGACGTTGGCGATGATTCCAATTACGTCAGTTAAGTACACGTACACAATTATCCCAGCCATTGTGATGACTTGGTTGCTACGTTACATTGAAGCTGGGGTTGATCGTATTACACCTGCTTTCTTGAAGAACGTTTTGAAGCCAATGTTGATTTTGTTAATCGGAGCGGTGATTGCCATTGCCTTGGTTGGACCTCTTGGTGTATGGATTGGTAATGCTATCTCAGCTGGAATCTTTGCGGTTCACGATAAGTTGGGTTGGTTGGCCGTTGCGATTGTGGGTGCGGTTTGGCCATTGTTGGTTATGACTGGTATGCACCGTGTGTTCACACCATCAATCGTGCAAACAATTGCCCAAACTGGTTCAGAAGGTATGGTTATGCCATCTGAAATTGGTGCTAACATGTCATTGGGTGGTGTGTCATTGGCCGTTGCGCTTAAGACAAAGAACCGTGAATTGCGTCAAACAGCTTTGGCCGCAGCAACGTCAGCTTTGGTAGCTGGTGTTACTGAACCAGCGTTGTATGGTGTGGCAATTCGTTTGAAGCGTCCAATGATTGCTTCTGTAATTGCCGGATTCGTTTCAGGTGCTGTTGCCGGTATGGCTGGTTTGGCTAGTCATTCAATGGCTGCACCAGGTTTGTTTACGTCAGTGCAATTTATTGATAAGAACAACCCAACAAGTAGTATCCTATGGATTATCGCTGTTATGGCAATTTCAGTGGTGCTATCATTTGTTTTGACATTGATTATTGGATTTGAAGATATTCCAGCCGGTGAAGATCGTACAGATGAAGATGCACCTGTTGCAGCTGCAGCCGTAGAAACAAAGACAGAAGCACCAACTAATGTGACTGTAATGGCCCCAATGGCTGGTGAAGCAATTGAATTAAGCAAGGTTGATGATCAAGTATTCTCAACGGGAATGCTTGGTAAGGGGATGGCCATTGAACCAGTTGATGGTAAGGTTGTTTCACCAATCGCCGGAACAGTTACGACAGTTTTCCCAACTAAGCACGCAATCGGTTTGACGGATGATTACGGGATGGAAGTATTGATTCATATTGGTATCGATACTGTTTCTCTTGATGGAAAGCCATTTACGGCAAAGGTTGCTGCTGGCGACCGGGTCACCGTTGGTGATGAATTGGTGACTGCTGATCTTGATCAAATCAAGGCTGCTGGTTTGCCAACGACAACGATGGTAATTATTACAAATTCAGGTGATTTCGATGATGTTGCATTAATCGCCTCAGGTCAAGTAGCTGCTGAAGCACCAGTATTGGATGTTGTACGTAGTGTGTCAGCTGCTGACTAAGTAATAAAGATTTTTTGATGATTGTGAAAGGATAGGTTACATGACGACAAGTAGTGTATTTCCAGAAGATTTTTTGTGGGGGGGCGCCATTGCGGCGAACCAAACTGAGGGGGCTTGGCATGAAGGTGGCCGTGGGACAAGTAACATTGATATGTTGCCGCACGGTGAGAAGCGTATGCCAGTTAAGTTAGGACAAGTACCACATCCAGAATTGGATGATAGCTTATACTACCCAAGTCACACAGGAATTGATTTCTACCACCGTTATAAGGATGACATTGCAATGTTAGCCGAAATGGGTTTGAAGGTGTTTAGAACGTCAATTTCATGGAGTCGTTTGTTCCCAAATGGGGATGAAGAGACGCCAAATCCAGAAGGAATTGCCTACTATCGTTCATTGTTTGAAACTTGTCGTGAGCATGGCATGGAAGTCTTGGTCACATTGGCGCACTTTGATGTGCCAATGGGCTTGGTTGAAGGTTATGGTTCATGGCGCAGTCGTGACATGATTAAGTTCTTCACACGCTATGCCAAGACTTGTTTTGAAGAATTTGGTGACCTAGTTAAATACTGGATTACATTTAATGAAATTAACATTATCTTGCACAGTCCTTTCTCAGGGGCTGGGTTGGCTTTCCAGCCAGGTGAAAACCAAAAGCAAGTCGTCTATCAAGCAGCGCACCACGTGTTGGTAGCAAGTGCCTTGACGGTGAAGATGATTCATGAAATGTTACCAGATGCCCAAATCGGGTGCATGATTGCGGGTGGTAGTTTCTACGCCTACACAAGTAACCCGAAGGATGTTTGGCAATCAACGTTGGATGATCACGACAACACGTTCTTTATCGACGTGCAAGCCCGTGGTTACTACCCTTCATACATGAAGAGCTTGTTGGCTTCAAAGGGTGTGGATCACATTGAAATGGCTGAAGGCGATGAAGAGATTTTGAAGAACACGGTTGATTTCGTGTCATTCAGTTACTATGCGTCACGTACGTCTGCTCACAATCTTGACGAAATCGAAGCTAACGAAGGTAATGTAGTTAAGTCAGCTAAGAACCCTTACTTGAAGGCAAGTAAGTGGGGCTGGGTGATCGATCCACTGGGACTTCGAATCACAATGAATCAATTGTATGACCGTTACCAAAAGCCATTGTTCTTAGTTGAAAATGGTTTCGGTGCCGAAGATACAGTTGAGGCAGATGGCTCAATCAACGATGATTACCGCATTGAATACTTCCGTGAGCACATCAAGGCGATGGCTGACGGTATGTCAGATGGGGTGCCGCTAATGGGCTTTATTACGTGGGGAATCATTGACTTAGTTGCTGCGTCAACTGGTCAAATGACGAAGCGTTATGGCATGATTTATGTTGATAAAAATAATGATGGTTCAGGTACGCTAAACCGTACGAAGAAGAAGTCATTTAATTGGTATAAGCAAGTTATCGCTTCAAATGGGGCTGATTTGTAAACCGTATGAAAAGCGATGGAACATATTGATGATCCATCGCTTTTTTGTGTTGTACGTGCTATAAGGATTCGTGATAATGAGTTCGTTTATAGGGAGTAGCTGCTGATATAATAAGTATTTCTGTAATGGCCATTGCAATGGTCATTTTGATAAGAAAACGCTTTCAATTTTCGTTATAGAATAATACATGTAGAAAGGATGGGAAGTCATGAGCACATTTGAAAATCAAATTTTGCGCTTCTTAGGACAACAAGTTGATTTTGTGGATGCGCAAACCATTGCGCAAGCTTTTGATGTTTCACCGAAGACCGTTTATCGAGCGGTTAGTAAGCTAAACCAAGATGATATCGTGATTGAATCACAACGTGGTCGCGGCTATCGGTTGGTTGCCAATAAGATTCTGCCCGCTAATACGGAGCAGGATACACAGCGGCAGCATGATTTGGTGATTAGTTTATTGCATGCTTTTCCACACAGCAGCAACCGTTGGCAATTACTTGAAAAGTTTTATATCGCAGACTCAACTTTGCAAAAAGATTTAACAACGCTGAATGAGTTGTTAAATCAATTTCATACCAGTATTGATCGATCTGCTGGGCAAGTTAGAGTGGTGGGAACTGAGACGCAAGTACGCAAGGCGTTGAACTATTTTCTATTAGAAAATCGCTTGACGCAGCAAGTTGTTGAAGGTGTGGAAGGGGTCTTTCCGGATATTTCACCTAGTGATCAGGCTTTCCTCAGCGCGCAAATGACGTTGATTGAAAAAGAACTGAATGTGGAAATTTTGGATCCCTACACGATTAACATCTTCTCCCATCTCTACATTTTGCTAAATCGGGTGCGTCAACATGATGTTACGCATGAACCCGATACTGACACCGGCGTTCGCGGCAATGATTTATTTGTCCGGGTGGCACGCCAAGTCATTAATAACATCGGTGAATATACCAATATAACGATTGATGAACAAGAAATTAATAGTTTAGTTGTCTATTTGGTTGGCTTACGTTATAACCGTGATTTGGATATGACGCAAGAAGGTGAGGCGCAGCAGTTGGTCGACTATTTAGTTGATTCGCTTACCTTACCGACACATGTGAATATCAACAATTTGAAAAAAGGGTTGATTGGGCATGTACGGCCAATGATTCATCGTATTAAAGAAGATATGTTGGTGGTCAATCCACTAATCACGGACATTAAATTTAGTTATCAGCAGACATTTGATGATATTAAGGCGATTGTTAATCAAACGACTTATCAAATTTCTGATGATGAAATTGGTTTTTTGACATTATACGTCGTCCGTGCGTTAGAGGAAGCTAGCGCAAAGAAACGCGTGTTGCTCATGTGTTCAACTGGAGTAGGGACAGCTCAACTTTTGCAAACGAAAGTTAAGCGGGCATTTCCGGATTTTGATATTGCGGGGACTATTTCGTCACGCGAGTATCAAGAACACTTAGTTGATTATCAAGATGTTGACTTAGTTATTTCAACGGTCAATGTGCAATTTCAACCGGTGTCACCAGTTATTCAAGTTAGTGCGTTATTTAATGAAGGTGATCGGCGACGCATCGAGGAAATGCTTTATGACTAAAGTATATTTTTCAATGCGGATGAGTGAACCCACATTAACCGAACTAGCGGATTTAGTAGCCGGTCAATTTGAGTTAACCAGTGCCGCAGTTTTAGCCACGATGCAAGTCCGTCGCGCCCTTGGCGATACGTTGATTGCACCGGATGTGGATATGCCACACGTGGAACTGCCCAATTTGGCTGAACAAGGGTTAATTTGGTTGGTGACACCGACCAAATACTTCTTGATTTTCATCGTTGATACACTTGCAGCGGATGCAAATTTAATTAGTATCTTAACCGACTTACTAGATAGTAATGGATTAGCAAAGTTAAGAAATGTAAAGTCGCAATTAGAATTAGATAGGTTATTGAGGGGGTTAGGTCATGCTAACGGATAAGGTTGTCCTATTGGACGCAGCCATGCCTGATAAGGAGACGGCATTGGCAACAGTTGCGGATCAATTATTGGCTTCAGGGGCCGTAAAGGAATCATATAAGCCAGCCTTGTTGCAACGTGAAATCGATTTTCCAACGGGGCTAGCAACAGAAAGCATTGGAATTGCGATGCCGCATACGGATGCTGAGCACGTAAACTATGATCAAATTGGGGTAATGCGCCTAGCAGAACCGGTGACATTCCAACAAATGGGTGATGGACAAGAAATTCAAGCCAAGTTCATCTTTATGTTGGCGTTAAAGGAAGCACATGCCCAATTAGATATGTTGCAAAAGTTAGTAGCTTTGATTCAGGATGCTGATAAGATGGCAGCTTTGGCGCAAGCCGCTGATGCTGATGGCGTCATTGCAATTTTGGCCAACGCAGGAATCGCTTAAGGGTTATAAAGGGGAAATAACATTATGGTAGTTATTAATTGGTTGCTAGATGCGGGTCCAACGGTATTCTTACCGCTTCTATTATTTGTATTTGGTTTGTTACTTCGTATTAAGCCAGGTAAGGCCTTCAAGTCAGCCTTGATGGTCGGAATTGGGTTTACCGGTTTGAACTTGGTAATCGGTTTGTTGACGGATAACTTGGGGCCAGCCGCCCAAGCCATGGTTAAGAACTTTGGGTTGTCATTGAATGCTATTGATGTTGGTTGGCCAGCGGCATCAGCCATCTCATACGGGACGACCCTAGGTAGTTTGGCAATTCCAGTTGGTATTTTGTTGAACGTTATTCTATTGGTGATTGGTTTAACGAAGACGCTGAACGTCGACCTTTGGAACTACTGGCACATTGCCTTTACTGGATCAATTATTTACACGGTAACGGGTAGCTTTGGGCTTGGGTTGTTTACCATGGCCGTTCACGCAATGTGGATTTACTTCTTGGCTGACTTGGCAGCGCCAACCATCCAAAAGCACTACGGCTTGGAAGGTATGTCATTTCCACAAGGTGCCTCAGCACCAGGATTCGTTTTAGCCTTGCCAATTAACTGGTTGTTGGATCGTATCCCAGGGGTTAAGAACATTAACTGGACGCCAGAAACAATTCAAAAGCGTTTGGGAGTCTTTGGTGATTCAGCCGTAATGGGCTTGATTATTGGTATTGTGATTGGTGCTTTGGCCCAATACGATGTGACAAAGATTTTGAACTTGGGAATTATTACTTCAGCGGTGTTGATTTTGATGCCGCGGATGGTTTCTGTTTTGACTGAAGGATTGACGCCGATTTCTGAAGCGGCCAACACGATGGTGCAAAAGCGCTTCCCAGGTCGTGACCTATACATTGGAATGGACTCAGCCTTGGCGGTTGGTCAAGAATCAGTTTTGTCTGCTTCATTGATCTTGGTACCAGTGTCATTGTTTATTTCAGTTATCTTGCCTGGTAACCACGTGTTGCCATTTGGTGACTTGGCAACGATTCCATTTATGTTGGCTGTGATGGCCGCTGTCTTTGGTGGAAACGTGTTCCGTATTGTTGTGGGTGGTATTGTCGACATTGCCGTTTCATTATATATTGCATCATGGATTGCACCAATGCTTACGAAGGTTGCTGAAGTGGCGCACTTCCAAACAAATGGGGCAACGTCAATTTCAATTCTATCTGATGGTGGTGCTTGGACGACTTTGCTAATTGTTGGTCTTGGTAAGATGATGTCATGGGGTGGTATGGCCATCGTATTCGTTATCGTACTTGGTTTGATGATTTGGTTAAACAAGATTCGTAAGAAAGATTTTGTTGCTTAATAAATAGTTTTATATAATAATTATATTGTAAATTAATTTTTAAAAAGAAATTCGGGGGAATTTAATCATGGCAAAGACTTTGATGGTCGTATGTGGAACTGGAATTGCAACTTCAACGGTTGCTAACGGAAAGATCAAGGATTACTTGGAATCAGTTGGTAAGTTGGGGGAAGTTAAGATCTTGCAATCAAAGATCGCGGATGAGGTTGCCGCTATTGAAAATGGTGACTACGACATTGTTGTTTCTACAACGATGGTACCTGAAAAGATTAAGGACAAGGTTATCAACGGAGTGTCATTGTTGACAGGTATCGGTACTGATAAGGTCTTCTCACAAATCGAAGAAGCTTTGTAATAAAGGATTGTTAAACACACGTAACTTACTAGTTGCGTGTGTTTTTGCATTCTCGAAGCATTTATTGTATCGTAAAGCTGAGTATCAGAGCGGGGAGGCGTGAATGATGGAAACGGTTGCTTATTATAATGGTAAGATTTCAGAAGTGGCGGATATGATGGTGCCATTAACTGATCGGGGGATGTTATTTGGTGATGGCATTTATGAAGCGACTATGGCACAACATCAAACCATTTTTGCATTAGCGGAACACCTAGTGCGCTTCAAGCAAAATTTAGCAGCAGTGATGATCACCCCGACTTGGACGGACGAAACTTTAACCAACCTATTGTATGATTTATTAAGTCGGGTGGATAACGAATCCTATATGGTGTATTGGCAAGCGACGCGCGGTACCGGACCACGCCAGCATCACTTTCCAACCAATGCCAAGCCGAATTTAATGGTGATGATAACGCCAATGAGTATGAGTCGTGAGCGGCAAACACGCGCCTATCAGGTACGGTCTGAATTAGACGTGCGCTCGGGGCTGGCGGATATCAAAACCATTAATTTATTACCAAATGTGTTAGCAGCGCAACGGGCCCAGGCTGAAGGGGTCGACGAGACGATCTTTTACCGTCTGGATGCTAACCATCAAGAAATTGTGACTGAAGGATCAAAAACGAATGTGCATTTTATTAAGGCTGGCCAATTAATAACGGCACCGCTAGATCAACGAATTTTGCCGGGGATTGCACGAGAGCATTTGTTAACCGTCGCCCAACGGTTGGGGATATCGGTTGTAGAGCGTTATTTTACGATAACAGAGTTAAAGCAGGCAGATGAGGTCTTCATTACCAGTTCCACATTAATGGCTGGGCGAGTGCAGCAAATTGACCATGAACCAGTGGGCTATCAAGATGAACAGCATTTTAAACAATTGCAAACGCAACTGTTAGCAGAATGGGAAGCTGAAACAAACTAAAAATAGACGACCACTGAAATTAATCAGGGGTCGTCTTATTTTTCATACTATTTAATTTGCGTTGCTGATTTTGAAATTGAAGCGTCTTGTACGCCCAATACACTTAAGATAAAGGCGACAATCGGTACACCGATGATTAGTCCCCAGGCGCCTAGTAAGTGCTCCATCACAATGATGGTTGCAAATGTGAGGAAGACTGGTAATTCAGTACGGCTCGCCATCAAACGTGGGTGTAAGAAGTAAGATTCAAACATGTGAATAATGGCAATCATTGCCCAGATTTCAATAACCCCAACCCAACCAAGTGAGGCAAAGGCCATAATACTTAGCGGGAATAGTGAGATTATCACTCCGGCGATTGGAATTAATCCTAGGATGAAGATCATAACGCCCATGACCATCACGCTTGGGACACCCAGAATCGTTAAGCCAATCATCATTAAGATGGTGTTGATAAAGGCAATTAATAGTTGAACTTCGATGACGCTACCTAAGATTAGGATAAACGTGCTACCGAGGTTGTAAACATTTTTAAAGAAATTTGGATAGTTAGAATTTAAAAACTGTGACCCAAAAACGCGCAAACGTTGCCAAGTTATTGATAGAACAAAACTTAGAAAAACAGATAGCACAATTTCAGATATAATCGTGCCCAAGGTTCCCAAGGTGCTCAATCCACTAGCTAGCAAAGCTTTCCAATTATTAGAAACTTCACTCAAGAGGTTTAACTGCTTATAGGTTTCGTTGAAGTATTGCTTAATAATGGGATATTGATCAATTAGCTTGCTTACTTCATGCGGAATTACCGCGAACTGATTAATTAACGCCGGTACAATGTAGATAAACGCAACAATAAGTGCGAATAGGCTAATGAGATAAACAACCAAAACTGATATGGCATAAGGTAACTTTGTAAATTTTTTAATTTTATAAGCACCTTTAATAGCCAAATACCCCAATATAGCCGTCAATAGTAAGACGCCAATGAGATCGTGCAAAATATAAACCATGCCCAATAAAAAGGCCAAGGCAATATATTGTTGGATATCATTGCGCCACAAAAAATTTTTAAATTCATTCATGCGTGCAAACCCTCTCTATGCGTGTTTTATCTATTATAGCTAATTATTGCCATAAAAAACGCTGTTTATTAGATAAATAAATTAAGTTATTTATTTTTAATGGTAGCTAAACGACGGATTGTTATATCTAGTGTAATCTTTTTTTACGATGTGGGGAGAATGACTAGCCAAACGTGATTTGTAACGAAATTGTAAAGGAAAAGCATCCCCGAATTAAGTAATCTTTTAAAAGTTTGGTTAAACGTTTTTAAACAAAACGATTACATGGTTAAAACCGTTTATAGTTCGTGTATAAAACAAGGTTGTAACCTAATTAATCGTAAAACGTTTAACTAAAAACCGCCAAAACGAACGATTTCTAAAATTAGTGCTTGCCCTTCAAAACCCTTACCAGTATACTAATCAAGGCTTGTTTGGTTAACAGAAAAATTTGTTAACTGAATCTACTAGGAACAAATAAATAAGAGATTGTACTTGATAGAGATATAGGAGAAAGTGTTATGGTTTCACGTCGTAATTTGATTATTGGTGGGGTTGTGGTTGTAGCAGTTGTTGGGATTGGGGCAGCTGTGTTGGGCAACAAAGATGGTGCAAGTAAGAAGGACAACTTCTCAATTGCCATGATTAGTGACGTTGGTGGTGTCGATGATAAGTCATTTAACCAATCTGCTTGGAACGGTGTGAAGGCTTGGGGGAAGTCACACGATCTAAACAAGGGTGTTGGTGGTTATGATTACTTTGCTTCTAAGTCAAACGCTGATTTTGCTACGAACTTCCAACAAGGTGTTTCAGCCAAGTACAACGTTTTGTACGGGGTTGGCTACGCGACTAATGATGCTTTAGTAGCAGCAGCTAAGAAAAATCCTAAGACAGATTTTGTATTAGTTGATGATGTCGCTAAGAAGCAAGCCAAGAATATTGCCTCATTAACGTTTAAGCAACAAGAATCTTCATACCTAGCTGGTGTTGCAGCAGCAACGAAGGCCAAGGAAGTGGGCGATGATAAGGTTGGCTTCATTGGTGGTATGAACTCAGCGGTGATTCAATCATTCCAAGCTGGATACATTGCTGGGGTGCACTCAGTTGACCCTAGCATGAAGGTAGAATCACAATTCGTGGAATCATTTACCGATACAGCTAAGTCAAAGACGATTGCCAACGCGATGTACACATCTGGCATGCATGTGATCTTCCATGCTGCCGGACCTGCGGGAAATGCCGTCTTTACTGCTGCTAAGGATATCGATACGCATCTAAATGCTGATGCCAAGGACAAGGTTTGGGTTATTGGGGTTGATATGGACCAAAATGATCAAGGATTCTACACAACGATGGACGGCAAGAAGGGCAACTTTACATTGACGTCTGCAGTTAAGAACATTGCTGATTCAGTTGTAAAGATTGCTGATGAAGCAAAGGCTGGTAAGTTCCCAGGTGGTAAGACGACTGTTTACGGTTTGAAGGATGGCGGTGTGTCAGTGCCTACGAACAACTTGAATGACATGGAGAAGCAAGCTGTTAATCGTGCGGCTGATGATATCAAGTCAGGTAAGATTGATGTACCAAGTACGTTGAAGTAAAACGTTTAAAATACGAACAAAAAACGGAGTGTTTATCCAAACACTCCGTTTTTAAATGTAATATAATAACTATAAACCGCTGTTTAATACCTTTTGGTAGTTATTCACGAATAATAGTTCGTTTAAAGGGTGGAAATATTAGGATGAATTCTGTAAAATGTTAGTATTGTTGCAAATTAGGTAATAACTGTAAAGACGAAAAGAGTCAGGGAGAAATTGAGCTATGGCAGAAGAGCCAATTGTGTTGGAAATGCGCAATATTGTGAAGCAATTTGGTGAGTTTAAGGCAAACGACCAAATTAACTTGCAAGTGAAGCGCGGCCAAATTCATGCATTATTGGGTGAAAACGGTGCCGGAAAATCAACATTGATGAATCAATTGTCAGGTCTGTTGCAACCAACGTCCGGTGATATTTTAATCAATGGCGAAAAAGTGGTTGTTGATAGCCCATCTAAGGCTGCTACATTGGGAATTGGTATGGTGCACCAACACTTTATGTTGATTGATGCCTTTACCGTAACCGAAAATATTATTTTAGGGGCTGAGCCAGTTAATGGGTTACGGCTAAATACGAAGGCCGCCGCTAATGAAATTAAAAAGTTATCTGAACGATATGGATTAGATGTTGATCCAAACGCTTTAGCGGGTGATATCTCAGTGGGGATGCAACAACGTGTTGAAATTCTAAAGACGTTGTACCGTGGGGCTAATATTTTAATTTTTGACGAACCGACTGCCGTGCTAACCCCTCAAGAAATTGAAGAATTGATGACGATTTTGAAGGAATTGGCTAGTGAAGGTAAGTCAGTTATTTTGATTACGCACAAGCTAGATGAAATTAAGGCTGTAGCGGATCAAGTAACCGTTATTCGTCGTGGTCAATCAATTGATTCATTTCCGGTGGCGGGTGTTTCATCACAAGAATTGGCCGATGTCATGGTTGGGCGTGCCGTTTCTTTGTTCCAAACGCAAAAAGAGCCAGCTAAGCCAACCGATACAATTGTTGCCGTTGAAAATTTGACGGTGCAGGATAGTCGTGGTGTTGCTGTGGTTAAGGATTTGAGTTTGGCTTTGAAAGCCGGCGAAGTTCTAGGGTTAGCCGGCATTGATGGGAATGGACAATCAGAACTGATTGCAGCCATGACTGGCTTGATGCCGGTAGCCAGCGGTAAGGTGACACACAACGGTAAGGATTTAACCAATAAAACACCGCGCCAAATTATTGAAAGTGGTGTGGGGCACATCCCTGAAGACCGCCATCGTTTTGGGATGGAATTAGATATGACGTTAGCTGAAAATATTGCGTTGCAAACGTACTATCAAAAACCAGCTTCACAGATGAGTGTCTTGAATTATGATTATATTAATAGTCACGCCCGTGAATTAATTGAGGCGTTTGACGTGCGTACCGTTAATGAACTTGTGCCGGCTCGTGCGTTGTCAGGTGGTAACCAACAAAAGGCGATTATCGCGCGTGAATTAGACCGCGATGCTGACTTTGTCATCGCTGCACAACCAACACGTGGACTTGACGTGGGAGCCATTGAATACATTCATCAACAACTAATTAACCAACGTGATGCCGGTAAGGCTGTGATGTTAGTTAGTTTTGAATTGGATGAAATTTTGAATGTGGCTGATCGAATTGCCGTTATTTCGCACGGTGAAATTACAGGGATTGTCAATGCCAACGAAACATCTAAGAATGAACTTGGTTTGCTAATGGCAGGAATGTCGTTGGAGCAAGCGCGTGCACAATTAGCAGGAGAATAAACACGTGAATAAAATTAATTCATACGGAACCGGTCTGGTGGCTGGATTAGCAATCTTCTTTGGGTTGTTAGTTGGTGCTATTGTGATGTTGGTTTCTGGTTTTAACCCCGTAACAGGGTATGTTAGTCTATTGCAATCAGCCTTAGGATCTTCATTAAATATTGGAGAAGTTCTCCGTTCAATGACGCCGTTGATTCTAACGGCGGCCGGATTCTTAGTGGCGCAATCAGCTGGATTCTTTAACATCGGATTACCTGGGCAGGTTTGGGTCGGTTGGCTAGCGTCAACATGGTTTGTCTTGATGAATCAAGGCATGACACCTTGGTTGGTGATTCCGTTGGCAGTGATTATTGGTGCGCTGGCTGGTGCACTGATGGGAGCGCTGCCAGGTTGGCTACGTGCCCAGTTTGGCGCCTCTGAAGTTATTACAACCATTATGTTGAATTACATTGCCTTGTATGGTGGTAATGCGTTTGTCCAAGGTTTGCCAAAGCATGTAATGGCTACCACTGATACAACTATCACGTTGCCAGATATCTTGTCACTACGTTGGAGTGTCTTAGAAAACTTAACAAGTGGGTCACGATTAAACATCGGGTTTATTATTGCCGTTGTTGCGTTGATTGCCATTTGGTTTGTGATGAAGCGGACAACCCTTGGATTTGAAATTCGGGCCGTTGGATTGAATGATTCTGCAGCGCGTTACGCGGGTATGTCAGCCAAGCGAACAGCAATTATGGCAATGACGATTTCTGGTTTACTAGCAGGATTAGCTGGTGCTACTGAAGGATTGGGAACGTACTTGAACATCTTCGCGCAAGCTGGTGTGCCGCAAGTCGGCTTTGACGGTATGGCGGTTGCTTTGTTGGCATCCGGGTCATTCTTAGGCGTATTCTTCTCAGCCTTGTTATTCTCAATCTTGTCAATTGGTGGATTAGGAATGCCATTGGCTTCAGGTGTACCAACCGAACTGGTTTCAGTTGTTACAGCCTCAATCATTTTCTTCATCGGAGCGAACTACTTGATTCGCTTAATCTTGGTTAAGATTGATGAAGATGATGCGAAATCAAAAGCCAAAAAAGCGCAAAAAGCAGCTAAGAAGGGAGCCGCGTAACCATGAATTTGGAAACAATCTTACAACTTGTGATTTCAAGTACGTTGGTTTACTCAGCGCCTCTGATTTTCACGGCCTTGGGTGGAACGTTCTCTGAGCGGTCAGGTGTTGTTAACGTTGGTTTGGAAGGAACCATGATTATGGGAGCCTTCGCTGGGGTGGTCTTTAACCTAACTTTTGCGGATCAATTCGGTGGGTTAACGCCATGGCTTGGCTTACTGGTCGGTGGTGTGATGGGATTAATCTTTTCATTGCTTCACGCCGTGGCAACCATCACGTTGCGTGCAGATCACATTGTGTCTGGTACGGTTATGAACTTGTTGGCGCCAGCACTAGGTGTGTACTTGATTAAGTTGATGTACGGTAAGGGTCAAACATCAATGATCGCCGAAAACTTTGGTTACTGGAATGTACCAGGATTATCAAAGATTCCATTTATCGGGACAATCTTCTTCACAAAGACATCAGCTACAGCGTGGGTGGCCATTATTGTCGCGTTCGTTGCTTACTGGGTATTATTCAAAACGCGTTTCGGCTTGCGTTTACGTTCAGTTGGTGAAAATCCACAAGCAGCTGATACGTTGGGGTTGAATGTTTACGGTTTGCGTTATACAGGTGTGTTGATTTCGGGTGTGCTTGGTGGAATTGGTGGGGCGCTATTTGCGCAATCAATCGCCGGTAACTTCTCAGGGTCAACAATTGTTGGACAAGGATTTATGTCAATGGCGGCCATGATTTTTGGTCGTTGGAACCCAATTGGGGCCATGTTGGCAGCGTTGTTCTTTGGTTTCTCACAATCAATGGCGATTGTGGGTGCCCAATTACCACTGCTAAATCAAATACCACCAGTGTATTTGCAAGTGGCGCCTTATGTATTCACCGTCTTAATCTTGGTGCTATTCTTCGCCAAGTCAAAGGCCCCAGCCGCCGACGGTGTGAACTATATTAAATCTGTTTAATCAGAGTGAGACAAGCAACGTTTTGAAGCTGGTTATATCAAGGATTCAGATGCTTGGAACACGTTTAATCAGAGTCTGACGAAGCGCGTTTAATCAGAGCATGACGGTAGACGATTTACTGTTGTTTCAGATTTCAAAAAGGTCGTAAAACGATACTCGTTTTACGACCTTTTTTGTTTTCCTAACAAAAAAATCGACACCCAATAAGGTATCGATTTAGATAGTTTATTAATTATTTAGCTTGCAACGCGGCAACCACAGTTTCCAAATGAATCCCGTGAGATCCCTTTAGCATAATCAGGTCGTCGGCAGTTAATGCTTGTTGTAAATCGGCAACTAAGTGGTCCTTGTCATCCTTAGCATAGTGATGCACGTGATCGGCAGGATAAATATTAGTTAGTGCATCCATTAAATTTTTCATGATATCACCAACTAAGTAAACTTGTTGAATCTTTGCCGGATCTAATTTTTCCGCCAAGCTTGCGTGTAAGGCTGGACCAGCTTCGCCTAATTCTAACATGTCACCAAGTACGGCGAAACGCTCGCCTGCAACGGGAGTTTCTGCAAAGAAATGAAGGACTTCTTTAGCCGCAGTGGGGTTTGAGTTATAGACATCTGATAAAATTTGACCACCAAATTGACCAGGTAACCATTCTGTGCGATTTTCAGTAATTGACGCATTGGTTAAAGCGGTTGCAATTGTGGTAGAAGCAATGCCTAACTTTTGCCCAACGGCAATTGCAGCCAAAGCGTTTGAAACATTGTAACGGCCGGTTAGTGGGATTTGGTAAGTGTCGGCATCTGTATTAATGTTAAAAGTTGTTGTAACTGGTGTCATTGCAATGGTGCTGGCATAGATGTCATTGTGCGGTTCAAGACCGAAAGTAAGGGTGTGTAACTCAGCATGTTGCGTGGCACGTGCGGTTAACAAAGGTTCATCACCGTTATAGACAAGTGTCCCGTCAGCTTTTAAGCCATTGATGATTTCCATCTTACCATCCGCAATCCGATCGCGTGTCTTGAAAAATTCGATGTGTGCTTCACCAATCATGGTTAGGACGGCGATATCAGGTTGGACCATCTTTGATAGGAAAGTTAAATCACCAGGACGATCCATGCCAAATTCAATCACTAATAATTCAGTATCTGCGGGCATTGAGAGAATAGTTGTTGGTACACCAATTTCATTGTTGAAGTTAGCCGGTGTTTTGACGGTTTTGAATGTGCTAGCACCAATAGCAGCAATCAGGTCTTTGGTTGTTGTTTTTCCATTGGAACCAGAAATGGCAATAATCTTGGGTGCTACTTGGGCTAAGTAGTGGGCAGCCAATGTTTGAAAAGCAGCTAGTGTATCTGGCACAACTAGTGTGGGAATCCCGGTTGGTGTATCTGGGTGATCATTTTGCCATAAAGTGACTGTTGCCCCATTATCAATCGCGCTTTGAACATAGTCATGTCCGTCGTTATCAGCGACAAGGGGGATAAATAAGCTACCTGGCTGTGCCTTGCGGGAGTCAAAAGTGGTACTAGTCACGTTTACTGAGGCTTCATTAGTGATGGGCGCATTTAAAATGGTGGCCATTTCTTGCAGTGTAAAATTCATCGGTTTTTATTTCCTTTTTATTTGCTTATCTTCATTTTACTCTGATGCACAAACTGGGGTCAATTTACCGGGGGTTTTGTTGTATACTAATTAAGATACATATTTCAAAAATAAGCAAATTTGCTTGAAAATAAGAGGTGGAAAATCATGGCCAAGGAAATCGGCATTGATTTGGGAACGGCTAACGTTCTGATTTATGTTGAGGGCGAAGGTATCGTTCTAAATGAACCCTCAGTTGTTGCAATTGATACAAAAACAAATAAAGTGTTGGCCGTTGGGACCGATGCTTATCAAATGGTTGGGCGTACACCAGGTAACATCCGGGCTGTCCGACCATTAAAGGATGGGGTTATTTCTGATTTTGACATGACTGAAGCCATGTTGTCATACTTCATGAATAAGCTTGAGGTCAAGTCAGTTATGTCACGACCAAACATCATGGTATGTGCCCCAACCAACATCACAGATATTGAACGACGTGCCATTATCGGGGCAGCTGAAAAGTCTGGTGGTGGTAAAGTCTATCTAGAATATGAACCAAAAGTTGCGGCTGTTGGGGCTGGTTTGGACATCTTTTCACCATTAGCGTCAATGGTCATTGATATGGGTGGTGGGACGTCTGATATCGCGGTACTATCATTAGGTGATATCGTGACAGCTGAATCTATTCGTGTTGCCGGTGATAAGATGAATGCGGATATTGCCGCGATGGTGAAGCGTGACCATGGTCTACAAATTGGTGAACGAACGGCCGAAACAATTAAAATTCAAATTGGGACGGCGACACCATTAGACGAACCAGAAGAGATGGATGTCCGCGGTCGGGATAGCTTCACAGGAATGCCACGAACGATTACATTAGATGCTAATGAAGTGGAAGCAGCGATGCATGAAACATTAGCACAAATTGTTAAGGCGGCTCATGACGTGTTGGCACGCATCCAACCCGAACTGGCTTCAGACATTATTGATCGTGGCATTATCTTAACCGGTGGTGGGGCATTGCTCCGTGGCATGGACAAGTTGATTGCTGAACACCTTGGTGTGCCAGTAATGATTTCTGAAAATCCATTAGACAATGTTGCCAAGGGTGCCGGTATGTTACTAGAACATATTCATGCAATGAAGGAGAAAAAATAGTTATGTCACGAAACAATAAGCCTGTATCAGTTGAAATTAATGATTTAGGTGATAACCTATCTGAAGTAAAAATTAACAAAGTTCGTTTAGGTACGATTGATGAGACAAAGACACCATTAACCGTACGTTTTGCTGATGAACGCACAACGACTGCGAAAGACTTTGATGCTGCAATGGAATTGTTGATTGCAGAATTTAACCTACATCACTAAAAAATAAGAGGTACAGCATGATCAAACGCTTTTTTTCTAGCGAAGGTGAGGTTGATTGGTCAATTATTTTTGTGGTGATGATGTTAGCGTTGATTGGTTTAGCATCATTATATGTTGCTGGTGTGCACGATACAATTGGAGTAAATGTTACTCGCATGGTGATTATGCAGGCAGCTTACTATATTGTTGGAATTATTGTGGTGATGATTATCATGCGCTTTGATTCGGAGCAATTATGGCGCTTGGCACCCTATATTTTTGGTGTCGGTGTATTCTTGATGTTGGCGGTTTTGATTTTTTATTCACGCGCGTACTATGTGAATACTGGTGGTAAGTCTTGGTTTGCCATTGGGCCGTTAACCTTTCAACCGTCTGAGGTAATGAAACCAGCTTTTATTATTATGCTGGCACGTGTTATCTCACAACATAATCTTAAATATCCCGTGCATAATTGGGAATCTGACCGTCGTTTATTATTTAAAATTATTCTCTGGACGGTGCCAGTAATTATTCTTGTGTTAGCACAACACGACTTTGGAACCATGTTGGTTTTCGTTGCTATTGTTTTTGGGATGACGCTACTTTCTGGATTAAGTTGGCGCATTCTGGGGCCAATTGTTGGTGTTGCTGGTGTAGTGGGGACGACAGCGATTGTCTTTGTGACGCAAGACTGGGGTCGCCGTATTCTTGAAAAAGTAGGCTTTCAAGCCTATCAATTTGCTCGTGTTGATGCCTGGATGAACCCAGCTGGTGATACTTCAAATAGTGGTTACCAACTTTGGCAATCAATGAAGGCGATTGGATCTGGTGGGTTAACCGGAACTGGTTTTAATGTGTCACATGTGGCTGTGCCAGTGCGTGAATCTGACATGATTTTCTCCGTGATTGGTGAAAATTTTGGTTTTGTTGGTAGTGTCTTGCTATTGGCGTTATACTTCCTGTTGATTTATCAAATTTTCCAAGTGGTTTATGATACATCTAATCAATTCTATGCATACATTGCATCTGGGGTTGTGATGATGTTGTTGTTCCACATCTTTGAAAATATTGGGATGAACATTGGACTCGTACCACTAACTGGTATTCCATTGCCGTTTATCTCACAAGGTGGGTCAGCGCTAGTCGGAAATATGATTGGGGTTGGTCTAATCATGTCCATGCGCTTCCATAATAAATCCTTTGCGTTTTCTGAACATCAAGGATTTTCATAAATGATAAAATCTCCAAAAGTAATTTTGGGGATTTTTATTTTTGCTGAATAATCACAGGATAATGTATGCTATCATGAAACCATTAAAGACAATAAACGAGGTGCCTTATGTTAACGATTGGGTTTATCGGTGCAGGTAATATGGCTAAGGCCATGATGCAAGGATGGTCTGGCAATGCTGATATTAAACAAGTATTGTATTCACCCCATTCTGGTGAAAAAGTTGCGCAAGAATTAGGCTTAGAAGCAAAACAATCCGTGTTGGATGTTTGGGCTGAATCAGATATGGTTGTGCTAGCAATGCCCCCAGCACAGTTGGAGACGGTCGCCCAAGAGTTGCAACTGGGTATTATGATGAAGCCAAGTGTCATTGTGGCATCCGTGTTGGGTGGTGTTTCATTAGCCACATTGCATGCAGCGTTTGGGGCGCACGTGTTAGTAGCCCGGACATTGCCAAACGTTAATGTAGCCTTGAAATATGGCTATACGGCGTTGGCTTTTGATGCGGATATGGATCCCGAAATCAAGGGAGCCGTGGCCGCATTGTTCCTAGAACTTGGGCGTACAGATGAATTGCCAGAATCACAGTTTGGTGCTGTTAGTGCATTGGCAGGATCAGGACCAGCTTTTGTTGCCGCTTTTGCACAAGCAATGACTGAAGCTGGTATTCATGCTGGTATTGAACCTGAAACAGCTGCTCGATTGGCGTCACAAACGGTGATTGGGACGGCTCGTCATATGGGTGATTTTAAAAAAGATCCGATGACACTAGCGCATGAAGTGATGACACCAGGTGGGTCAACTGCTGCCGGATGGGCAAGTTTGGAAGCAAATCACCTTAATGAACTAGTGGCTCAAGCAATTGATGCCACGATGGCCAAGAACGCAGAATTTGAATAATAGTGCATCGTGATTGAGATTGATAATGTCTGGGTCACGATGTTTTTTATTTTACGGTATGTTGTGAATTTAGGTGTGGAGAAATCTGATAGGCATGTGAATCAGTTACTAACGCAAATTAATTAAAAAAGGGGTTGCAATGGTGATGCTATCCTGGTAATATATATTATGTTGTTAAGGCAACGGCATAATTATGGCTCATTGGTCAAGCGGTTAAGACTCCGGTTTTTCACACCGGCATCCAGGGTTCGACTCCCTGATGAGCTATCTTTGAAAAGGACGATTACAAATTTGTAATCGTTCTTTTTTTATTTAAAAAAATCTGTCATTCTGTCATATAGATAGGAATTGTGTTAAGTTAGCGACCTTTGTTAAAATGAAGGAATAATCAGATTGGGGAGGCGCATATGACACGCTTGTTTGTAACGGACTTGGATCAAACATTTTTACATCATGATTTAACATTTAATGAACCACTTTTTGTAGAGGTTTTAGATAAGATTACGGCACAAGGGGATCAGTTTGCCATTGCTACGGGGCGTGAAACAAAATGGGTTCAGCGAAAATTTGGTGCATTGGCGGACCGTGTTCATTTAGTAACTAATAATGGTGCGGCTTGGCGAGCGCAAGGGTCCAGTGAGTTGCATATGAAAAATATTAATCCGGCTATTTTGGCGACGTTGGAAGAAACGCTGCTAGCTGGTGAGCCAATTAAGGGAGTTCATGCGTACTCATCTGAAGACATGTATCGCTTAGGTGGGTATGGTGACTTACGACCAGAAGTGCAAGCGTACGCAGAGTCGGTCTATCGAACGATTAGCATCGTTGATCATTTAACGGATATTACAGCACCTGTGGTTAGTATTACTGCAGCTGTCGAAGTGGCTGATTCAGAAGCAATGTTAGCACGTTTACGTGATTTAAAGGAATCAATTCACCCGACAACATCTGGTTATGGGACGATCGATATCTTACCAGCTAATATTAATAAGGCTACAAGTTTGACAGCGTTAATTCACAGCTTAGGGATTGCGCCAGCCGATGTTACGGTATTCGGTGATGGTATGAATGACTTAGAGATGATGCAAATGGCGGGTAAAGTTTATTTAATGCCTAATTCAGATGAACGTCTATTTGGCCGTGGTTTTGATCAAGCTAAAATGGACAATGAACAGGATGGTGTGTTAGTGACGTTGACTGATATATTAGGATAACTAATGAGGTGTGGGAATGGTAAATTATGAACAGTACGCATTTTTAGCCGGGCAGTTGACGATTTTTTATTCACCAAAAGGTATCCAATTAGTCACGCTATCTGCTGAACCGTTGACCGTTTATCTAAACTGGTTTGGGGAAGCCGAATTTACGTTAGTGACGCAACAAAAATATGCGCATCTCGTGACCGCTTATCTAGCGCATCAATCATTGCCAGTGTTTACCGTTGATTATCAACAGGCTGGTACTAATCTGCAACGCCAGGTTTGGCAATATTTGCAGACATTACCGGTTGGGAATACTTTGACCTATAAACAACTGGCGCTTGCGGTTGGACAACCAAATGCTATCAGGGCAGTTGCATCAGCTGTTGCTAAGAATCCAATTTTAATTTTTGGCGCTTGTCACCGGATTGTGCGTAGTGATGGGACGCTTGGTGAATACCGTGATGGGCTGAATTGGAAACAACGGCTCCAATCCTTTGAAATGACTAAATAAAAGACAAATATCGCCGCAACTAGCGTATGTATCTAGTTGCGGCGATATTTTATTGTGTATCAGGTTTATGTTGTTGACGAATGGCTTCAAACGGTGCCTGCTGTTCGGGTGTGATAGCCCCCATTAGACCATAAAACGCTAATTCTTCTAATTGGGCATTTAATTGGGTTGGGGATATTGCATCGTCAGCGGTCATTAAATCAGGGCGGGGATGATAAGACAAGAACATGTCTAAGTACATACGAATGGCCGTATTGCTGACGCTGGTTTTAAAAAAGCCGTCCGCTCGACCTACATCAATAATCGTATCAAAAAAAGCATTCCGTCGATTAATAAAATTTGTTTGCAGAATGGCGTGGTCTTGGTCAAATAGATCGAGCATCTCAGGCCCAAATGTTTGATGAATCCGTGCTAATGTTTCATCACTGACTTGTGAAAAAGCTTTAAATTTGGCCAGAAAATTTAAAGCAGGTTGATTAGCAATCGTTGTCATATGATCAAAAAGTTGATCTAATTCCGTTTGGGCAATTGTTGCAACTAATAATTCCTTACTGGTGAAATATTTATAGAAAGTAACCACGGAAATACCGGCATGTGCCGCAATTGATTTTAAATCAGTACTGTTAACGCCATTTTCAGTGAATAGCGTAGTAGCGCTGGTGATGATGTTTTCGCGGGTCAAGGCTTTCTTTGTTTCACGATTCATGTGTCTACCTCCTAAGCCAGATTAAGTATACCTTAAATATATCACAAAAAGTTTAATCAACAAGTCTGATATTAAAGTTTTCTTGACGAGAATAGAATGCCAGCGTACACTAGGTACTATCAAAACGAAGGAAAGCCTATAAAAGGGGCCGGAGGAGAAGCAATGGCATTTTTGGAGTTAGAAAACATTCGGAAGTCTTATTTCCTGGGAAAAGAAGAATTTCCAGTTCTTAAAGGAATTGATTTGAACTTTGAATTAGGGGAGTTTGTCTCAATTTTGGGTGAATCAGGTGGCGGTAAGTCAACGTTGATGAATATCATTGGCGGACTTGATCGAGCATTTGAAGGAAAAGTTACCATTGATGGTCAAGTGTTGGATCACAAGAAGGAAAAGCAACTTGACGCTTATCGACGGGGCACGATTGGTTATATTTACCAAGCGTATAACTTGATTAATCACTTAACTGTTTTGGAAAATGTGTTGGTATCTTTGGAAATGACAACGTTGAGTGCTAAAGAAAAGAATACGCGGGCGTTGGAATTATTGGACAAGGTTGGTTTAGCTGAGCAAGTGAAAAAGCACCCGAACCAATTGTCAGGTGGGCAAAAACAACGTGTCGCAATTGCGCGTGCCTTAGCATCTGATCCACAGGTAATTATTGCCGATGAACCAACGGGGGCGTTGGATGGTAAAAACACCGCTGAAGTGTTAGAAATTTTGGATGGGATTGCTAAAGAGGGAAAGTTAGTCATTGCCGTAACCCACTCACAAGATGTGGCAAATCACGGCACGCGAATTGTTCACTTAGCGGATGGGCAAATCGATGCTGATACGCGTTTGAAACCAGCGTATGCGTTGCCTACAGATAACATCCGCTTGGCTGATCGTCCATTACCAGCAAGCGCGTCGTTTAGAAATGCCTTTAAGCATTTAACTTACAATTTCTGGCGTAATTCATTAATTATGATTGGAACGGCGATTGGACTATTTGCCGTTATGTTATTTACCGGTTTGGGAAATGGGGTTAAGGCCTACATTGCGGATCAAGTTAGCTCATTAGCTAACCCAACCGCAGTAACAATTGCCCGTCACCAAGGTAATGATGAGCAATCTGGTGGTGTGGGGCAAGCTTCTGGTGCGACAGCCGGCGTTGATTTAGCTAAAACAACTTTCTCTGATGCACAAATTAAGCGAATTGCGGCTAATAAGTATGTGAAGACGTTGCAAAAGGGATACCAAGCTGGTAATGTGCAAGCCAACCTTGATGGTAAAGATTACCCTTTGGGAACGGTTCAAACATGGTCAGCTACTTACCAAAAGAAATTGATCAAAGCTGGACACGTACCAGGTAAGAACGAAATTCTAGTTGATAAGAAGACAGTTGCCAAGCAATTTAATAGTAAGAATTGGCAGTCAATCGTTGGTAAGACGATGACAGCGAAATGGGTGACGGTAAAGTCTGACGGCATCACGCCAGTTGAAATTAACCAAACATTTAAGGTTGCTGGTGTTATCGATGCTGGTAAGGCGGGAACTGCGAATGTGACGACAGCTGGTACGATTGAAGCGGCTTACAAGGCAGCTGGGGCGGACACCCGGGCATTGTTTGCAACGGTCCGCGTGAAAAATACGGATGACGTGAAGACCTTCCAAACGGTTGTTAACAATATGAAGGATAGTGCTGGTAATCGTTTATTCCAAGCAATTACGATTGGCTCAATTCTTGATACTATTAACACAATTGTTTCATTAGCCACAAATGTATTGGCTGCCATTGCAGCAATTTCATTAATTGTTTCAGCCTTGATGATTATTGTGACGATGTTTATGTCTGTATCGGAACGCACCAAAGAAATTGGTATCTTACGTGCATTAGGTGAGAGTAAGAAGGACGTTCGTAACTTATTTACATCTGAATCATTGTTAATCGGGTTGGCAAGTTTCATTCTAGCGGTTGTCTTAGCCTTTGGGTTTGGCGCAGCTTTGAATGCGGCCCTATATAGCATTGCGAAGTTTGATATGATTCAAATTTCAGTGGGCAATGTCATCGTGACCTTGATTTTGGCATTAGTCATCTCATTCCTGGCTGCTTTGTTGCCAGCACGTCGCGCAGCTAAGTTAAATCCAATTGATGCGTTGTCAGCAGATTAGGCGACATAATCATTTAATTTTTATGAAAACTGGTACATATTTGTGCCAGTTTTTTTGTGTTAATGATTTATGAATCCGTGTGGAAAAACGGTTACATAGCGTGTAAACTGGTACGTAAGAACATAAACGAATGGAAAAAATGTCCTGAATTTAAACAGTAGATTGTAGAATCGAGGGGAAAGTCATGAGTACAGTTTTAACCCATGCAACTATTTATACTGGTGAACAAGATAAAGCCGTCATTAAGGATGGATTTATCCGTTTTAATGAAACAATTGAAGCAATTGGGTCAATGGCCGAATTAGTGATTACAGCAACAGATGAGGTTGTACGTGCGGATCGGCAAGTGATTGTGCCAGGGTTTATTGACGTGCATACCCACGGTGCCTATGGATTTGATACGATGGATGGCGTGGCAGCTGACATTGTAAAAATGGTACACGGTCAAATTTCAGAAGGGATTACCTCAGTCTTTCCAACGACCATGACGCAAGCTGTTGATGCAGTGTCAAAGTCAATGGTTGCTATTAATGAGGCGGCCCAAGTCGAGCCAGCAATTGCCGGGGTGCACTTGGAAGGACCATTTATTAACCCACACTTCAAGGGGGCACAACCAGAAAAGTTTATCATTGCCCCAAGTATTGATTTAGTGAAGGAATGGCACAAATTATCTGGTAATCGGGTTCGTTTAATTACGTATGCACCAGAGCAAGCTGATGATATTGCAGCATTCGAAGACTATTTGGCTGATGAAAATATTATTGGATCCGTTGGTCATTCTAATGCGACACGTGACTTCTTAAAGACGACCAAGGCAAGTCACATCACACACTTATACAATGCCCAACGTCCAATGGCCCATCGTGAACCGGGTGTGACAGGTCATGCAATGTTGGAAGACCACATTCGCACTGAGCTAATTGTCGATGGTTTTCACGTTTATCCTGATATGGTTAATATGGCCTACAAGCTTAAGTCAGCTAAGCGCATCGATTTGATTACGGATTCAATGCGTGCAAAGGGGCTTGGCGATGGTGAATCCGAACTTGGTGGTCAAAAAGTTTGGGTTAAGGACAAGCAAGCACGGCTTGAAGATGGGACGTTAGCCGGATCAGTGTTGGAATTTGATGATGCATTCCGTAACATTATGGCGTTCACGGGTGCTTCAATTGAAGAAGCAATTCAAATGGCTTCAGTTAATCAAGCTCTTGAATTCGGGCTAACGCAAAAGGGGACGTTGACGGTTGGTAAGGACGCTGACTTAAATGTCTTTAGTGCTGATTTAGCTAAATTACAAGCCACATATAGTCTTGGTCGTCATTTCTCGAAAGCAGATGCACCCGTACGGGAGGCGTAATTAATGGGAGTACCAGTCTATATTCAAATCCATGATGAAATTCATGAAGCAATTGACGGGGGGCGCTGGGTACCTGGCGATAAAATCCCGGCTGAACGTGATTTAGCGGAACAATTTGGCGTATCACGGATGACATTACGTCAAGCAATTATGTTGCTGGTTGATGAAAATATCCTCGAACGGCGCGTCGGTTCAGGAACTTATGTTGCTGAACGTAAAGTGCAAGAGCAACTAAATGGGGTCACGTCATTCACGGATATGATGGCGGCCGCTGGCAAAGTTGCCACGTCAAAAACCATCTCGTTCCATATTGGTAATCCATCTAATTCTGAACAAGAAAAGTTGCAGTTACCAGCTAATGAACAAGTGCTGCGTATGGAACGTGTTCGTTATGGGGATGACGAACCAATCGCCTTTGAAGTTGCGTCAATCCCGGCTCACTTAGTTGAAGGGTTAGCGCGCGAAAGTTTGACAAATTCATTGTATAAGACATTGTTAGAACAACGTCATTTAGAAATTGGGCATGCCAGTCAAACGGTGACGGCAGCAGCAGTCACTGAACGAGTGGCTGAATATCTAGGTATTAAGCGGAGTGACCCTGTCCTGGTCTTACGCCAAGTGACCAAAGATATTAACAATCAACCATTTGAATATGTCCGGACGCAGTATGTTGGGTCACGGTTTGAATTCTTCTTGGAAAAATAAGTCATCAAAATCTGCTCGGGGCTTTGCTTAGGGCAGATTTTTTGTGACGTAGTATAAACGAAGTGTTTTGACTTGTGCTGCGCCTAGACTTTTGTTAAACTATTTGGAGTGTTGAAAACTGCAGCGGATTGTCCGCAAGCTCGTCAACAATTTACCGACCCGTTTCAAGTATGGCGGCGGAGAACACACCAGTAACCGCGCTGCAGCGGTGAAAGTTTGGGTGAATTGCACGAATGTGAGGCAATTCTCTAGAATTCAACAATAATAAAATTCTGGAGGACATTAATATGTCACGTTATACTGGACCTAAGTTCCGTGTTTCACGTCGTTTGGGTGTTTCTTTGTCAGGTACTGGTAAGGAACTTGCTCGTCGTAACTACGCCCCTGGAGATCACGGTGCCGGCCGTCGCGCTAAGGTATCTGATTACGGTATGCAATTGGCTGAAAAGCAAAAGGTACGTTTTACGTACGGTTTGACTGAACGCCAATTCCACAACTTGTTTAACAAGGCCGGTAAGATCCGTAAGGGTACTCACGGTGAAAACTTCATCGTATTGTTGGAACGTCGTTTGGACAACATTGTTTACCGTTTGGGCTTGGCTTCAACGCGTCAACAAGCACGTCAATTGGTTAACCACGGCCACATTTTGGTTGATGGTAAGCGCGTTGACATTCCTTCATACGAAGTTGCTGTAGGTCAAGAGATCTCAGTTCGTGAGAAGTCACAAAAGAACGTTTACATCCAAGCTTCATTGGAAGGTCAAGTTGGTACTTTGCCATTCGTTGAAATGAACAAGGATGACATGAAGGGTTCATTGGTTCGCTTGCCAGAGCGTTCAGAATTGGATCACGATTACAACGAAAACCTAATCGTTGAATACTACAACAAGTTGGGATAATTTTTATTATTTCGTACTTGTTGTACACAAAGAAGCACACGGCTATGTCGTGTGCTTTTTTGCATATATGACGTTGTGATGGTTTTGCAAGGTTAAAAATACTAAATAATTTGTCGTATGTTTTAATTGCGCCTAAGAGTCAAAAATTAACGGCAATGTGTGGAAAAACTGTGATTAACTCTGTGTAATTCTTGTGGAAAAGCTGTGTAAAAATAGATATAATTCATGTGTTAGTAACATTACGTTAGCTAAAGCTTGATATAGTTATCCACAAAAGGGATGAATAACCCACATGGTGTTGTGGAAATGTGGATAACTATTCTTAACCTTAAAAAGCAAATTGGAGCACTATTCAGCAAAAATTAACCGTATAATAGCAAGTAAGTATATAATGCGATTAAAAAAAGCTAAAGAACCCCAAATAACCATAAAGCATGTGATATTTTATGATTTTAACAGGCATTGCATGATATTCTAATAGTTAGATAATTCCGGAATAGTAAGGAGTCTGGTGAATGGTGGATTCACCAAGGTAAAGTAAACGTATGACACAAATTGGACACATCGTAATTGGCTTAATCGTTGTGGCCGCAGCTATTTGCTTAATCGTCTTTGTTTCGCAACGATTAACAGGTCGCAAGGTTGCCAAATTACAAAAGCAAAAAGAACAACTAACTGGTATTCCGGTTCGTGAACGCATTGTTCAGGGCCGACGGCTGAGTTTAACAGGTCAATCATTAAAGCAATTTCAGTTGTTAGAGGCCAAATACAAGCATTTGGAGTCGGTTGGTTTCCCAGAAATCGAAGGACAAGCGGCAACGGCCTTGTTTGAATCACAAGGAATCAACTTTGTGAAAGCTAACCATGAAGTGAAAGTCTTACAACAACAAATTCATGATGCTGAAATGACGATTGATTTGGTGAACCAAGGATTAACAGACCTTGAAAAACTAGATGAAGCGCATAAGCAAGCTGTGAAGGACTTGAAGGCCAAGTACCAAGAGTTGCGTAAAACTTTGTTGGCCCAAGATTTTAATTTTGGACCAGCCATTGATAAACTAGCCGAAGTCTTAGATTCATTAGAAGATGATTTTGCGGAGTTTACACGACTAACAGAATTAGGTGATCATGCGGCAGCATCAGATATTTATGAAACGTTGGGCATGGAAACCAACCAATTAGAACAACGCATGGATCAAATTCCAGCTTTGTTCCATTCGTTGGATGAGGCGATTCCGGGTCAAATTGACGAATTACAAAGTGCGTTTGATAAAATGGATACCCAAGGGTTTAAATTTGCAACTGATATTGATAGTGATTTGAAAACTTTGCATGAACAATTAGAGCTTGCCAATGCTGACTTAACAGAATTACGCTTAAAGTCAGTTGAAGAAGCAGTCGCTGAGATGGAAACGCAAACTGAATCTTTATATACCACTTTTGAAAATGAAGTGAAGGCGGCACAAGAAGTTTGGGATACTAATGAGCAACTAAGTGCTTATGTGCTCCACGATAAGCACCAAAATCATGAATTAAAGATTGAATTAGATCGCTTGAATCAAGACTTTTTGTTCACAAAAGATGAGGCGGCGCAAGTTCGTAGCTGGGAACTACAGCTAGCAAATGTATCAGTTAGTTTAGAGGAACTTAAGGAAGCAATTGCTAACCATCAAGTGGTTTTCTCAACTTTAGCTGAGCAACAACAGGCTTTCCAAGGAGAACTAGTACGCGTCGAACACGAACAAATTCAAATGTGGCAAGCCTTAAAGGAACTACCATATACGGTCCAACAAGCCCGCCAACGTGTGACCTTGTTAGCTGATAAATTACGTCAAATCCAACGTTCCTTTGAGCGTCAAGGATTACCTGGGTTACCCCAAGACTACATGGATTTCTTTTATGCGGTTAATGATGAACTGGGGCGTTTGAATCAACAGTTAGGCATGCCACGAATTAATGTGGATGATGTTTTACGTCAGTTAAGTATTGTGACGGCGGACTTGGATACATTGCAGGAACGTACGTATCAAATGATTGAAGCAGCTAGTGTGACAGAGCGTTTGGTGCGTAAGGCAATGACATATAAAGACGTACCGGCTGTTGTCCAAGCAACACAACAAGCCCGCTATTTCTATGAAACAAATTTTGATTATATGCAAGCCATGCAAATTTTGGGTGGCGTCCTTGATCAAATTGAACCGCAAGCAACCGAACGGACGATTGCAGCTTACCGACAAGAACAACAAACGTTATCCGCGGAATTTGCTGAACAACGTTAACACATTGTTATAAAGACTGAAGAAAGGCCCCACACGACAAAGCCATCGTGTGGGGCTTTTAGTAATGTCATCATATATAAAAAAACGGATGCCATAGTAGCATCCGTTGGTGATGGCTAGTGCGCCACCGCAAATAAGAAGAATAAGAAGACAATCGCTAGGATGTACATCAAGATGTTAACCTTAGCGGCACGCTTCGTGGCAATCATCATGATTGGGTAAAGAATAAATCCTAATGCAATTGCATCTGAAATTGAGTATGTCAACGGCATCCCGATAACAATAATGAAAGCAGGTGCTGCAATTGCGAAATCATCCCAATTAATGTGACGTAGGTTTTCGGCCATCAAGACACCAACCACAATCAAGGCTGGCGCCGTAACTTGTGATGTGACGACAGACAACAATGGTGAAAATAGTAGGGCAACAATGAACAACAAACCAGTTGTGATAGAAGTCAAACCTGAACGACCACCAATTGCCATTCCGGCAGAAGATTCAACGTAAGCAGACGTTGGTGATGTTCCAAGGACAGCACCCGCGGTCATACCAACGGCGTCAGCCATCAAAGCCTTACCGGCACGTGGCATCTTACCATCCTTCATGAAACCAGCTTGTGTTGCCAAACCAATCATTGTTCCGGCTGTGTCGAAGAAAGTAACAATTAAGAAGGTCAATACGACCGTCATTAATTGGAATGTATTAATATCTGATAAGTGTGAAATTGATTGACCGAATGTTGGGGCCAATGAAGGCGCAGCTGAAATGATATGTGTTGGTAAGTGAATTAAACCAGTTACCAAGCCAGCAATTGCTGTTAAAATCATCCCGATAAAGATTGCGGCCGGTACCCGTAAAGCAATCAAAATGAAAGTAACGACGATACCAAAGATTGATAGTAATGATGTGCTTGATGTTAAGTTACCAAGTGAAACCATTGTCGCGTCATTTGCAACAATCAATCCGGCATTAGCCAAACCAATAAAGGCAATGAACAAACCAATTCCAGCAGCAATCGCAACCTTCAAGTCTTGTGGAATCATGTTAATGATCATTTCACGAACCTTGAAGAAGGTTAGCAATAAGAAAATAATGGCAGCAACTAGTACGCCAGCCATAGCAGTTTGCCAAGGAACCTTCATGCCAATAACAACTGAGTAGGCGAAGAAAGCATTGACACCTAACCCAGGCGCAATCGCAATTGGATAGCGTGCGACCAATCCCATGAAGATGGTTGCAATCGCAGCCGATAGCCCTGTTGCTGTGAAGACAGCACCTTGATCCATCCCAGCATCACCCAAAACACTTGGGTTAACAAACAGGATATAGGCCATTGAAACAAAAGTCGTCAAACCGGCAATCAATTCCGTATGGAAATTAGTACCAAGTTCGTTGAAACGGAAGTATTTCGCAACAGCGTTCATCTGTATCTCCTAAAATATGAAAAAATAAGTTCTAAAACTAACAATTCAATAGTTTAGGCGATAAATCATCTGCCGTCAACCTAAAAACCGAACAAATTAAAATGATTACGTTAAACTTAATCGTAATAAACGAACTTTAACGATAGAGTGAGCATTTTTTAAGTCGTACATAAAGTGGTTATCTATATAAAATAGGTAAATAACAGCTAGCGTTGGTTGATTTAGAGCTGATAATTTAAGATGCCAAACGAACAGAATAACACAAAGGTAGAACTTTTATAAAATAAACATTGAAATCAGCAATGTTTGTTGATAAAATATATTTTGTGATAAAACGTTTCTGAATGTTCGTGTTTTACGAATGTTTGTAATAAAGGGAGGCCATCATGGCAGGAATTGTAGTTGTCGGTAGTCAATGGGGAGATGAAGGTAAGGGTAAAATTACCAACTTCATCGCACAAGCATCAGACATGGTTGTCCGTTACCAAGGTGGTAACAACGCAGGACACACGATTTATGTGAATGGCGAGAAATTTGAATTGTCTGCTATTCCTTCAGGGATTTTTAACCCTGATCGTCTAGCAGTGATTGGAAATGGCTCAGTTGTTAATCCTAAGGCAGTTCTAGAAGAATTGCGTGGTATTCAAGATAAGGGTGTTACCACTGATAACTTGCGTATCTCAGATCGTGCGCACGTTATTTTCCCTTACCACATTTTAATTGACCAATTATCTGACGCCAAGAAGGGTGACAGTAAGATTGGAACGACTGGTCGTGGAATTGGACCAGCCTATATGGACAAGGCTGCGCGTACGGGTATCCGTGTCGTTGACTTGTTGGACGAAGAGGTTTTGCGCGAACGTTTGACAACTGTTTTGGCTGAAAAGAACGAAATCTTAGAAAAGATTTACGATCACGAGCCATTGGATGTTGACACACTGGTTGCTGAATTCTATGGTTATGGACAAGTCCTAAAGCCATACATCACAGATACGGCCGTAATCGTTAACGAATACCTAGAAGCTAATAAGCGTGTTCTTTTGGAAGGTGCGCAAGGAGCTATGCTAGATATTGACCACGGAACGTACCCATACGTAACATCTTCTTCACCAGTTGGTGGTGGTGCAACCATCGGTGCCGGAATTGGCCCAACGAAGATTAATCGTGTTATCGGGGTGGCTAAGGCCTACACATCACGTGTTGGTGATGGTCCATTCCCAACAGAATTGTTTGATGAAGTTGGTGCGACAATTCGTGAAGTTGGTCATGAATATGGGGTTGTGACAAAGCGCCCACGTCGTATTGGTTGGTTAGACACAGTGGTTTTGCGTCATGCCGCTCGTATTGGTGGGTTCACACACTTGTCATTGAATTCTTTGGACGTTTTGTCAGGATTGAAGACGTTGAAGATTGCGGTAGCATACGAATTAGATGGTCAACGAATTGATCACTACCCAGCAAGCTTGGCAGATGTTCGTCGTGTAACGCCAATCTATGAAGAGTTGCCAGGTTGGGATGAAGATATTACAGAAGTGAAGACTCGTGAAGAATTGCCAGCCAATGCTGAAGCATACTTGAAGCGTGTTGAAGAATTGATTGGTGTACCGCTATACACATTCGCGGTTGGTCCATCAAACGAACAAACAATTATTCTATTTGATATTTGGAACGAGGGATAAATTATGGAAACAATGACGTTACAACGAACAGTTTTAGGAACAGCGGAAATTTCAGCCATGGTTGCCCGGGTTGCTGATGAAGTCAATGTTGCGACACAAGGGGTTGAACGTCCTGTTTTCGTCGGTGTCATGAAAGGCGCTTTGATTTGGATGGCTGATTTATTACGTGCGGTAGGACGTGATGTTGAAGCGGATTATATTGATGTTTCAAGTTACGAAGGGGAATCTTCTACTGGTAAAATTACCATCCAACGTGATTTAAAAGTTGATCTATCTGGCCGGACAGTGGTTATTTTAGATGAAGTAATTGATACAGGCTTGACATTACGATACTTGAAAGAAGATTTTGAGGCCCGTGGTGCAGCGCAAGTATTGATTGCGGTTGCGGTTGATAAACGCGACGATGTGTCCGCTGGGGGTGTGACGCCTGATTTTGTGGGAGCTAAAGTACCTAACGAATTTTTGGTTGGTTACGGTATGGATTATAATGATCACTACCGTAACTTGCCTTACGTTGCGGTCTTAAAAGTTGAAAAGTAATGATTAATGAAAGCTACGGTGCAGTTGTACCGTAGTTTTTTGCAATTACGGTGGTAGCCAATTATCCAAACCGGCTATGAGTTAAGCAAGTAATTGCGAAACAGCCGAATTATGCTATAGTAATGGATATAGAAAAAGCCCGTTGAACTGTTACTTCAACGGGCGACAGGCTCCTAGGAAATGATCAGCGAAAACGCTTATTGAAGTATTGTACTTACTTCGGTGGGCGTTTTTTGTAAAATAGAGCCGATTATCCAAACTGGCTATGAGTTAAGCAAGTAATTGCGAAACAGCCGAATTATGCTATAGTAATGGGTATAGAAAAAAGCCCGTTGAACTGGTACTTCAACGAGCGACAGGCTCCTAGGAAATGATTAGCGAAAACGTCTATCGAAGATTTTACTTCGGTGGGCGTTTTTCTTTTGTCTCGAAGTTGACGCGCTTAATAGCCACGTACGCTTCGGTAAGGGCCCGAATAATACAGGGCGCTTTAATGACTAAGACGCTTAATAAAGCAGCCCATGGGCCGCTTTCCACGACGCTAATCATACCAAACCTTTTGGAAAATCTTAGGGTGCATATTGTTTATCCTCCTCTGCTCCTAGTTAGTAACTGTAGGTGGACAGGGACGCTATGACCTGAGATGCTCTGCCATGCTAACCAACGATTAACTCGCCGGCAGCACGATATTTAGTATGGTGGAAATGACAGGCACTGTAAATAAGAAGCTGGTGAAATGGGGGATGATTGCGCATTAGGGAAATGGTAAAATATTTTGTAATTCATGCTGGGACACCATTTTAAAGACGATTTATGGTAAAATTAAACTCGATACAATATAGTGTTTAAAACTAGTTATGAGAGTTGTGGCATTTTTATAAAGGGCCATAATTGGTGAGGGAAGATGACTAAAGTAAAAATTGTGACGGATTCAACGGCACGCTTAACACCACAAGAAATTGAAAAGTATGACATTACAGTTGTGCCACTATCAGTCATGATTGATGGTGTAGTGTACTATGACGGCATTTCAATTACGCCAGGCGAATTCATTGAAAAAATGGCCGTAGCCAAGGCATTACCAACCACCTCACAACCATCATTAGGCTCTTTTACCGCAGCCTATGAAACATTGCCAGCGGATGCTGAGGTAGTGTCACTACATTTGACGCACCATTTGTCAGGGACAGTTCAAGCGGCGGAACAAGCATCGCGATTAGTACCCAATGATATTATCGTACGCGATTCTAATTACATTGATCGTGCATTAGCAATGCAGGTATTACGTGCAGCTGAAATGGCGCAACAAGGTGCCACTCGTGATGAAATTTTAGCTGAATTACAGCAGGTAGAGGAACATACTGAACTCTATTTAACTGTTAATACACTCAAGAATTTAGTTGCCGGGGGGCGTTTATCAAAAACAACGGGCTTAATTGGTTCTTTGTTAGACATTAAGATTGGTGCCCATGTGCCATTGGGTCAAATTACCATGGAAGTAAAAGGACGTGGGAAAAAGACCTTGAAAGCTTATCAAGATTTAATTTTTGAACGCATGCAAGCGGCGCCTAAAGGGATTGCCCGGATTAGTATTTCACATGCAGATGCGTTAGCTGAGGCTGAAAAGTTAGTCGAACGCGCCCGGGAAACATTTCCAGATGCGATTGTCGATATTGCGGAAGCAACGCCCATTGAAGCGGTGCATGCGGGACCTGGTGCAATGGGGATTTCCTATTTGGAACGTTATTAAGTCATGATCATGAAGTGAATTGCCTGTTGAGTCGGGCGGTTCGCTTTTTTATTTTTTAGATAATTATTTTGCGAAATGTACTATGCTAAAATAGAAGCTACGATAATAAAATGAGGTATGCAAAATGGATGAGGCTTTGCAAGATGATTTAGCGCGTTTTGTGTTGGCGCAAGATGCGGAAGATAGTTTTGCGACGGCAGTGGTGGAATTATCAGCAGGTGAGAAAAAATCCCATTGGATGTGGTGGATATTGCCACAGTTAAAAGGGTTGGGTAGTAGTCAACGTGCGGTATATTATGGCATTAATGGGGCTGAGGAAGCTCGCCGTTACTTAACGCATCCAATCTTGGGTGAGCGCTTATTGCAGATTACTAAAATTGTAACTAATTTGTCATCAACTGATGCGATAGCGGTATTTGGTGAGGTAGACGCAGTTAAACTACAAGCTGCTTGGACGTTATTTGCTGCTGTTGCAGAAGATTCTAAGCCGTTTGAAATGGGGTTAGCAGCCTATTTTGCAGGTGTAAAACATGCAGCAACGTTAGCTATGTTAGCTAATGAATCACATTAATAAGGGGATTTATCATGACTGAACAAGAAGTAATCAGTGCATTACGGGACTTGCTGGCTAAGTATCCTGAGGAACAAAAGACGTTGACCCCAGGAGCTAAGACTGTTTACTTAGCCGGTGGTTGGTGGGGGGAATATCAACCAAGTTTGTTAATTCGCGCATTTGAAGCATTGTTGCAAAATCCAACCATTTCACACATTCACGTGCCATTGCTGCACCAATACAAGGGTTTGGTGTTCAGTGAAGACTACAAGCCAGATTATGAATGGGCAGAAATGACATATAAGGCTGATATTGTGGCTCTGAAATCTGCACAATTATATGTGGGCCTATACCCAGTTGCAGACCAAGATACGGGGACGGCCATGGAACTAGGATATGCTGTCGCGGCCGGCTTGCCAGTAGTGAATGTGTACGAAGGTGATTGGCATGCGCAACCGATTAACTTGATGTTGTCACTTGGGGCTGATGCGTATGTTCGTGAAGCGGCAGCACTAAAAGAATTTAATTTCGTGACAATTGCCCCAATGCGATTTGAAGGAGAATTGATTTAAATTCGCCAACTTATTATTTAAGACTGATTTAAAAAGTCAGTCTTTTTTTGTACATAAAAGGCTTGTATCTTAATGATATATGAAATATAGTATTATACATGTTGAAATGTTGTCGCAGTTTAGAGGGAGAGAGAATGACTAAAACAACGCATTATATACCTGGATTAACAAGTTTTACATTGAAAATGATTGGAATTATATTAATGGTCTCCGATCATATTCATGAGATGTTTTCATACGTTGGTGCGCCAATGTGGTTGACTATGTTAGGGCGCGTGGTAGCGCCGATTTTTCTGTTTTTGGCGGCAGAAGGTTTCCATTACACATCAAACCGAACACGCTATGCTAGTCAGTTATTAGTAGGCTATTGGATTACCAATGCCGTTAAGATTGGTTTGGAACAGTGGTTCCCAAATCCCAATATTGTCCTAATTAATAGTATTTTTGGGACGTTGTTTATGGCAGTCGTTGCGATGTGGATTTATGAAGGTTTGAAACATCCTAAGACTAATACCAAAGCATTTGTGTGGGCTTGGGTGGGAATTGCCTACATGTTTTTAAGTGCGGCTGCTGTGCCGGTATTGTTAGCCCATGCAGATGGCGTGGGAATGACGATTTTCCAATTGTTCATGTTTTTTGTACCTAATTTTGTCACAATTGAAGGTGGTATTTTATTCATTTTCATTGCCTTAATTTTCTATATTTTCCGTGAACGACGCTGGATTGGATTAACAATTTTCACAGTAATTAGTCTGCTATTCATGTGGACTAGTTATCAACAAAATTGGGCTGATATTCAGTGGATGATGATTTTTGCGGTACCATTATTGGCAGCCTACAATGGTCGGGAAGGGCGTAAAGATAAGTGGTTCTTTTACACATTTTATCCAGCACACATTGCCGTTTTGTATATTATTGCCACAGTGTTATTTAAGTAATTGAAAAGCCATCGTGCAACCTACTTTTAGGGGCATGATGGCTTTTGTATCTGAGGATTATTAAGATGTTAGCAGAAAAAATTACCAAACAACGTGCCAAACAATTTTATGATGAACAGGTTATTCAGCAAGTTGCAGTCGGTACGTTTGCTGGCTTAGCTGATATTCACCGCTACCTATTTGCGGATATTTATGACTTTGCTGGTACGATTCGGGATGTGAATATTGCTAAAGGACAATTTAGCTTTGCGCCGATGATGTACCTAAAACCGGCATTAGATTACATTGATAAATTACCTCACCAAACGTATGAAGAAGTCATTACTAAATACGTAGAAATGAATGTGGCTCATCCGTTTCGTGAAGGGAATGGTCGCAGTATGCGAATATGGCTGGATTTAATGCTGAGAGAATCATTAGGTCAAGTTATTGATTGGGCGCGAGTAGATAAAGAAGATTATTTATTAGCAATGGCGCGCAGTCCGATTAAGGATGTTGAATTAAGGGTCTTACTACAAGATGCTTTAACCAATGAAGTGAACAATCGTGACCTATACATGAAAGGTATCGATCAGTCTTATTACTATGAAGGCTACACCACTTACTTAATTGATGATTTATAAACAAAAAAGGTTCTAACGCTGACGACTAAAATCATGCGTTGGAACCTTTTGTAATTTACTTGGCTTCTTCAAACAATGCTTTGTATTGACCGTAGCCAGCTGTTTCAAGTTCAGCAACTGGCACAAAGCGTAGGGATGCTGAATTAATACAGTAACGCAATCCACCTTGAGCCATTGGACCGTCCGTGAAGACGTGTCCCAAGTGTGAATCAGCGTCAGTTGAACGTACTTCGGTACGGAACATACCGTGTGACGTATCCAAGTGACGGTTTACACTCTGCTTGTCAATTGGCTTCGTGAATGATGGCCAACCACAACCAGAATCGTACTTGTCTGTAGAACTAAAGAGTGGTTCACCACTGACAATATCAACGTAAATCCCATCATCAAACCAGGCATCGTACTTATTGTTGAATGGCGCCTCAGTGGCAGCCTCTTGGGTAACGGCATATTGTTCAGGCGTCAAACGTTGACGCAACTCTTCTTGGTCATAATTGCTCATGTTAAGCACCTCCATTTTTGTCATTGTACCGCATATTTTAATTTGTGCAACCAAAATTGCTTATTATTTATTAGTGATATAATTAACTGAACTAAAAGGTTATTTTTAGTTAGAACAGTGTATACTATGACCTATAAAACTAATGTAACTATATATAACAATTATTCGGGGGACTTAACTCATGCAAGATTTTCGTTTTTACAACCCAACCGATATTCGTTTCGGTAAGCACCATATTGATGAAGAACTACACGATGTGATTGCTAGCTTTGGGCAAAATGTTCTGTTGACGTACGGGGGTGGCTCAATCAAGCGTTCAGGTCTATATGAACGTGTCATGAAGGCACTTGAAGGATTGCATGTTGTTGAATTGGCTGGGATTGAGCCTAACCCAAAGATTGCCTCTGTTCGCGAAGGACAACGTTTAGTGAAGGAACACGATGTTGACGTCATTTTGGCCGTTGGTGGTGGATCAGTGATTGATGCTTCTAAGGTAATTGCATCAGCTAAGTTCTATGAAGGTGATCCATGGGAATTGGTCCTAGATAGCCGCAAGCGTCAATCAATTGATCAATTGCCATTGGTTGATATTTTAACTTTGTCAGCGACGGGAACTGAAATGAACCGCGGTTCAGTGATTTCAAACCCTGAAACGAACCAAAAGATTGGAACGGGTGGTCCAAACACACCAGCTGTTTCATTCTTGGATCCACAATTGACGGCATCAGTATCAAAGTGGCAAACAGCCGCGGGTGCATTGGACATCTTCTCACACTTGACGGAACAATACTTCGATCAAGCGACGGGGACTGATATTCAAGATGGTCAAATGGAAGGGTTGTACCGTGCGGTTATCGAATGGGCGCCAGTTGCTTTGCGTGATCCTGAAAATTACGATGCCCGTGCTAACTTGATGTGGGCGTCAACGATGGCATTGAATGGTTTGGTTGGTAGCGGTAAGCAAAACGCTTGGACAGTTCACCCAATCGAACACGAATTGTCAGCCTACTATGACATCACGCATGGTGTGGGACTTGGTATCTTAACGCCGCGTTGGATGAAGTTTGTCTTGTCAGACAAAACGGTTGCTAAGTTTGCCCGCTTTGGTCGCAATGTTTGGGGGATTGTTGGGGATGATGAACAAGTCATTGCTGAACAAGCTATTCAAGCAACGTATGACTGGGTGAAGTCATTGGATGTCCCAACAACTTTGCCAGGTGTTGAGATTACGTCTGATGAACATTTCCAAGCTATGGCAGAATCAGCCGTAACATTTGGTTTGGCAAATGGCTATGTTGCCATGACACCAGCTGATGTGGTGGCATTATACGAAGCTTCAATGACGACAGACGGATTTGAGGGTTAATTAAATAAAAAAGAGGTAGTAATGTACGTTTGAACTGAACCCCAAAAATTGGAGTGAAGTTTAAGCGGCTAACTGGTCAGAAAGATTTCGGTATTGCACCGGAGTTTTTCCGGCCAGTTTTGTTTTAATCCGCTTATTGTTGTAGTAATAGAT
>Ga0157368_1000038_pt1 | contig 54545 bp, 65 predicted proteins | sample AttbisABBM3_FD_113146 | JGI IMG/M metagenome (GOLD analysis project Ga0157368, IMG submission 113146) | Fungus gardens microbial communities from leaf cutter ant in Botucatu, State of São Paulo, Brazil - Atta bisphaerica ABBM3 | ecosystem: Host-associated > Fungi > Mycelium > Unclassified ... | reverse complement strand
GAATGGTCTATATGTTAAATAGAGTATAAGTGATAACTAAGAAGTCTATCTGATTACTCAGAAGTTACTGTGGACAACTGTAAATAACTATAAATAACTAAGAGTCATAAAACACATTCACAGATAGTAGTATATGTGATCATGTGATGTAACTAAATGAGATGCAATCCCAAGTCCACAGTAACTATAGTTAGACTGATAAGATTGCTTCCAATACTATAACGATATCCAGTTATATCAATAAACAAATCTCTTGTACTTAATCTGTTCTTTTGTGTGACATTTATAAACTCCTACTTGAAGTGTAAACTATACTTAACAATATAAGTCAAGTCGGAAGATACTGGCTATATGTAAGTTCAAGTTTACTCTATGAGTAGTAGCTTAGTGTTATCAATAGTATCATATTTAGATGTGTATAATCAGTCAGGACACGGACTAGCTGGAAATTCTGAGGCCTTATCATTGGAAGTTCTATTGCTTGGTGTGAATTTTAGAGGGCTCCACAAATGATGTCTATACCAAAGCCCTGGAACACCATCCCGACTACTATTGGTGTAAGTGGGGTTGATTCGTAATAAGTCACAGAGTCAGAAGCTAATGAGCAGCATGGCGACGGCACTTGGCATAGTCACGGGATGTGTTGAAGAAGCTGGTTAGGGACTACACGGAGACACCTTGAGAGAACGAAGCTAGAGTTCGTAAAGTGTGAGATTTACTTGGTCGTTGCAGAATAACAAAACACAAGATAAGCGTCCGAGTGGTCAACCAGGCAAGGAGGGCCTAAAGTGGAGACCTCTTGTTCTCTTGTAGATATTTTTTTTCCTGTGATCCTGGTTGCTCTCGTGTTCCATTTCCTCCCGGCTCTATACCCGGTTCTGATGTCAATGTAAACCGATCTCACATCATTCCATAGAAATGGAATTCCTCGATGCCCTAGGTTGACTCAATGGAGTTGGGCATGAATTCCGTAAAAAGTAACTACTCACACCCTAAGTCTGACAGGAGAACATACTTATCTGGACGAACCATCCATTTGCTCCTTGAGGTTCTAGACTTCACACAACCAAAGGAGTGCCATCATAAGCATGCATCAAGACACGAAGACGATGGAGTAAGGAGGACCATCAACGCCGGATTTCGGTCCACGACGCGCAGACAAAATTCTTCTGCATTTGTATACTTCCCACATTGGGAAAACCTATGGTGAGAATACAATTCAACCTACACTCACATGAGGATTCTCATTTCTAGGCTAGCTTCATAGTGGTCTGTAGACAAGTTTGAGTCAGGCTACTACAAAAGAAGGGTCTACATTTGAAACTGATTTAACATCCTCTTCTAAAGATTGTGTCATAGCAGAGTGCCGGGCCTGATTTCTCCGGCAGTTCGAGACTGGTTTTACTTTCTGAGAGCGGTCATTTAAAGGACGGGTCTGGTCTTCGGAGAGCTTTGGGTGCCTGAACAGTCATGGATTTCTTTGTCTGTAGCAGGCACTTGCATGCTACATTCAATCTCAGGTTGCATATACCAAGACACGGCAGAAGGGACAGGACAGGCAAGAAAGCATCGTCAAGGAAAGCAGCAGGAATAAAATAGCAGATGGGAAATGAGTTGGGCTGTAATGTGGACCAGTCACACATACTTGCAATCTATCAGGAAGGATACACACACTTCGTCCAAAAGGTTCTTAAACTCTCCTGCTCAATTTCTCACTTTCTCACATCTTCACCCCATTAAGAATGGCTCACACTGTCAATGTGCAGATCCCCTCCCTCAACAAGCAAATAACTGTCCCGACTGGACTCTTCATCGATAATGAGTTTGTTCCATCTCTTGATTCCTCAGAAATGATTACGTACGCTCGTGTACTCTGCTGCAAAGTTACGTTTATCGATGCTGAATTCAGAGCCATCAATCCTGCGACGGAAGAAATCATTTGTTCTGTTGTCTCTGGTAATGCAATACTTCAAGTAGGATGCTTTACATTTATGCCCTGTAGCCTCCCCTAAGGATATCGATGTAGCTGTGACGGCCGCTAGGCGTGCTTTTAAGACTACATGGGGAAAAAACGTCACCGGATTCGAAAGAGCTAGACTCATCGGTAAACTTGCCGACTTAATTGAACGCGACCAACAGAGCCTCGCCGAACTCGAATCTCTCAACAATGGGAAACCCGTCAAGGTTGCCAGGTAAGCCATTATTGGCGTCCAGCCGTTACCTTATCCATGGCCCTGTGATAGAGACTTTGATATCGGCGACTGCGTTCAGTGCCTCCGTTACTATGCAGGCTGGGCCGACAAGATTATGGGTCAGGTAGGCGTCATTTATGTAGACTGAGATGGTGCTTCAATTCTGCGGCTTCTCTTTACCATGCCGTGACCTACGTTCGCGTTGGGTCGTACAAATCACTAGACCCTCGAAGTCGACAACAAAGCTAAATTAGCGTTCACTCGCCACGATCCAATTGGTGTCTGCGGTCAAATGTAAGTATTTATTTATTTATTGTAGTTGGAAAGGAAGTCCACCTGAGATGTCAACAGCATTCCATGGAATTATCCCATCAACATGTGGTCCGTGGATAGTTCGCCTTCTAGACTGTAAACACCTTTGATTTAATTCATCAGGGCATGGAAAGTTGCCCCCGCCCTTGCTGTGGGTTGCACGATCGTTATGAAGCCCTCAGAGTTGACTCCTTTGACTGCCCTGGTAAGGTGGTCTACAGAACAATGAAAAAAAACGTTCTGATGTTGTTCAGAAACTTTCGGAACTTGTCAAAGAGGCAGGGTAAGTAGACGGCCAGTCGATTGGACAAATGACCTATGTGCCTCGATTAAATAGATTTCCTCCTGGTGTCATTAACACTGTCCCTTCCCACGGTCCCGTCGGAGGTGCAGCTCTGGCAGCACACCCAGACGTTGACAAAGTGGCATTCACAGGATCTACAATCACTGGTCGTAAAATCATGGAAGCGGCTGCGAAAAGCAACTTGAAAAAAGTAAACTGAACTGGTCTTTCCACCTTCTCATCGTAGCTGATCACATTATAGGTATCTTTGGAACTTGGCGGGAAATCGCCGTATCTGGTTTTCGAATCAGCAGATCTGGAGCAAGGTGAATATTGATCCCTCTGGGTATCCTTTTTCCGGCCTCTTTTTTCATGAAGTGTGGTTTTTCCACGTGCTTCAGTGGCTATCGGAAATGAACGGATTTGTCTGTGCTTGCCACTTTGCTCAGCAGGGGATAAAGCCCTGAATTCTCGGAGCGAGAACGTATAAATTCCATACCGGCCTATGATTTCATATTCACCGATATTTTGGTTTCCTCGTACATTGGGCTTACTGACTATTCTTGAGCTGCCAACTGGGCTGCCCTAGGCATATGTTACAACACTGGACAAGATTGTACCGCCAGCTCTCGAGTTTATGTTCAAGAATCCATTTACGACAGATTCATTGAGTCGCTTACCGCAATAGTTAAGGCCACAGTCATCGGTGATGGGTTTGACGAGAAAACTACCTGTGGACCTGTGGTATGGTGATGAGCCGGCTTTAAGAAGAATACCCTTAACTCTCCTGGATTAGGTCTCTGAAGGCCAGTATGACAGAGTTTGGAATTATATTGAATCCGGTAAAAAAGAAGGTGCAAATGTGATTCTGGGAGGTGTCAAACGAACAGGAAAGGGGTTTTACGTGGATCCAACGAGTGGGAATTTCAGCACTTGCCTTCTACATGGTTCTGATCCATCATCAGTCTTCACCGACATCCATCCCGATATGAAGATAGTACGTCACTTCAGGTTCTTGCACTATATATGCCTGATGCCTAATGCGTAACTAGGTCAAAGAAGAGGTAAAATATAGATTTGCGGCCCTACTTCCGGTCGGGTCTTTCTCAGGTTGAAACTAAACTGGACATAGATATTCGGACCAGTGCTCTCTGTCGGCAGGTTCAAGACAGAAGATGAGGCAATCGCCATCGCAAATGATACGAGCTATGGTCTTGGTGCAGGCGTTTACTCGAGTACGTGTTTGTCGTACCTGAACCTTTCAGCGATTGCTCATGAAGGCACCGTGAATATCTTTATGTATATGGTTCAGCTGATGCCAATCAATGCATGCGCGTTTCATCCGCTCTTGAGGCAGGCACTGTGAGTAGATTCTTGATGTAACTGTGCTTGGGCTGATTCCCGAGTTCGACTACTCTAGGTTTGGGTGAACCAGTACGGTCTCTTAAGCAACAATGTTCCATTTGGGGGCAAGAAACAGTCTGGAATAGGTTAGTTTATTCGCCGACGTCCTCATGGGATCTGAATGCCTAAACTTTGTGTTTTTTCTCAGGTCGCGAGCTTGGCAGTTATGCCCTGGAGGAATATACCTCGGTGAAAGCGGTACACTGGAACTTCGGAGAGCGTATTCAATGGCCTTTGTAAATAACCGTCGTCGTACATGCCGCCTATACCTGTCCGATTTAATTGGAGTGGCAACTGAAGGCTGCTAGAAGAGCACCTACATGATTAAGTATCAGGCGGAGCTGACGTTTGATTGACCGCAGCTTGTCATTTCGCACCGCTTGGAGCCTTAAGGTCTACAATGAGTGAACGACTATTGTGAAGTAGTAGCCTCTCAGAAGCCTTACTGTACGGCTGATTGGTTATCATGGAGTCACATAGCCATGTTTTCTACTCGTGGCCTTCTTGCGTCAACTTCGGGAATGCCAACTTCGGGAATGACGTCTGACGTACATCTACGAGCGACTAACCCAATCTTGACGGTTGCCTCACTAGTGAAACGGTAACCTATCCATTCATTCGGCGTCATGCGAAACTCTTGAAGACCCACGAACGCCGAGACGAGGGCTTCTCGCTCATCCGCATAATCTGCTTACGGGGGCCATTGCCGTTACTCGGAGACGATCATCAACACGCTGATCAATTAATATCGAGGTCGGACTATGACACAACACAAACAACACAAATCTTAATTTCACTTATGTAGTATTACACGATTGTGAAAGTATGGAAAGCAAGACGACAGCAAATGAATCAAAAACTATGTCAATGCGCAGTCCGTACAAGGCGTCAGGCTTAAACCGATTAACGGTAGCGGCCGTAGAAATTACTAGGTAACAAAAGCCTAGTCATCATTGTCTGATAAGAGTGTTGTTTCTCGAAATGCTCACTTGTTATCATGTTGTGGACCCACATGAAGGTCTGAGTACGTAGGAAAATCGTTTGGCTGGGAGTGAAACCTTTGATAATGTCCATTTGGAAGGTAATACCGGTGCTGCGAATTCTGAGGTTCGTACATCGTGTCTTCCGAGGTATAATATGAATGAGTATTGATATTGATACCTAGGCGAGGTTGTTGGTTTGCGTCGTATGTTTCATGAGAATAAGACGGATCGGATGGCGGTGAATAGCTGTATCGAGTAGATGGATGAGGCTGTCCCTGGTTGACATGTGGAGGAGCCATAATCGCATGAACCATAATCGGATGCGAAGAATATTCCGGCTGAGCTGAATTTAGCCACGAAGATCCGTCAAGACCTGAGAAGCTTGCATCCCTATAATGTTGGCTGTGAAATCCGGTGCCGATCCGCTCCTCAGTAGGAAGGGGAATATCAGCCTGGGGGCGTATGTGGGGATGCCGACAATACGCAGAACTACTGAGACCAAAGTCAAGAATGTTACACACATGCATCAGGGGCACATTCAAACATCAAAGACCTGGAAAACAACGTGCCTTGTCGAGAATGTTTCATAGGACTGCGGAGACATCCCTTGAATTGCGGTCCCCCCATTGGTTGGGGAGGTAGATGTTGCTGATTGACTTCGGTAGTCCTCTGAGCTGCCGCGACGATAATTTGCGGTCTTTGGTGGCTTGGTGTCGTCGGCAACGGGGACAAATATGCATTCAGCTTTTTCTCCCTCACACCTTTTGCACGGTGCCACACTATCCTTATTTTCGCACTACGCAGTTGAAAGGTCAGCAAGGTTTTATTGGTAATGGAAATTAGAAAAACCTTGAGTTTACGGGCACGACATCGTCTACAAGCCATGTCCGAGCGTCGTTTGGGTTTCTCTGGGTGATAGGACATGTCGAAGGGAGGTGAGAAAAATATCAAATGACTCTGGGGGAGGGAATAAGACTGGAACTAGATCAGCATCCCTGGTCCGATTTGATTGTAATTTATATACCGGTTGGCCATGGGAAACGAACGAAGAGAAATCACTGGACAGCATCAGAAACAGGTTAATGCTGAGATCTGTGGCTCCATGCCTGCCAAGGGACGGCGTTTCGATTCTATACACGTGAATAGAACACACAATCAACGTATCTTGTTTGGTAGGATTGAGCGTCGAACACAGGCAAGACGTGCTGGAGAGTTGACTACAACCATGCGATCATCCGGTGCTAGATCAGATGTACAAACGTTCCAAGTTTTTTTTTCAAAGAACTCTGGAGATTGTGGCTCGTAAATGAAAAGTGGCTTGGATGGAAAGGAAGAAGACCAGGGTTGGTTTGGTCGGGATCTGAGATTGGATTGGATCTCAAAGACACTCCAGACCCGCTTCCCTGTGACATGAGAGTATTGTTGGCCATCCCCAGACATTTTTTCGGTGTCGGTATCGCCTCATCCTGTGTCGAGAGCTGATGCTTCCACTTGATCGTTCCTCAGCCTTTGAGCAGGCAATGATCAGGCCTATTGCGAACAAGATGCGATAAATGATACACGTGAACTATGGATTACAATGCAAGGTAATCTTGGACTTCTCCTTCACTTAGCTTCCTAAACGTTGGCTTAGGCCGGACGTTGGGACCAACAGCACTTATCTCCAATTCTTCCGGCGTTGGTACTGTCACCACCCCTATTTCGATCGTTTTCTCAGTCATCTGCCCCTCAAACCCTTCCTTCAGTGTTAACAGGGCGGTATGGATGGCATCTTCTAAGCTGATATCATCATTGTATCTAGATGGTAATCACAATTCAGTGCATGCGGCGGACAAAAACAAGACTGGAACCTTGCCTCTTCTCCAAAAAAGTCTTCGCATTGACCATATTCTTCCCAATCGCGCTTGCCTTCCAAGCCCAAAACGATCCTGATGGGTCGACTTGATATAGTGAAGGCCCGCGATTGGAATCCCAACCAGCGACAAGCAAAGACACGCCATACGGTCGTACACCGCTGGATGAAGAAAATAAATACGTGTACTTGTATGGAGTGGATTGTACCTACCCAGATTGTGTTGCTTGCTGCATCACGTTCGCGATTTCCTGAGTCAGTACCCGTGTTGGCGGATATTCATTATAAATCTTCCAATAGGCTTGTGCGCTTTTACGAGCCTTTGTGACTAGTACTCTGAAATCCGGACCCATGCCCGAGTACACGATGCCGATGTTAGGACAGATTACCGCCACCTTATCCACCACGGAATCATCAATAAGGATAGAAGATGTCTTCTTTTCAGTGGCAATCACGATCCCGTTGGATGCTAGAGGTGTGATACTTAGACTGACCTAGTGCCTGGTGGAAAACACGCACCTTTAATTCCAAGACTTGTTGTTCCTTGCGAAACCGCAGCGAGAGCGTGCTCAATCTGGACTAGTTTGCCGCTTGGCGAGAAGACAGTCAGAGAGTAGCTGGGATTCCATCAGCACGGCTCATTTCATAGCAGAGAATACACGAAGAACCTGTATGCACTACCTTCTGCGTTGGCCATGGATGAAAGAATATAGAGATGTTAGGAGGGTCCATGACGCGTACTCTCTCATGAATTGTTTGTTTGTGTTAGCAGTCCTCAATTAATTCTCCGAATCAAGTCCAACAACCCGGGACATGCAGGCGTATTCGCCTGGCACCACATTGAAACTCGGACATGACGAGATTTCCCTCAATTCTGGGACATGGGACATCATACTGAAGCTCGGATCCAATAAGATTTCGAATGCAAATAATATTACATGCTCCTTGACATGCTCCTTTTCAATCTCCTTTTCAATGCATAGATTACATCAATCCAGATATCTGACTCAAACTTTCAGTGGTCAGTGGTAGCAATCGGAATCGTGAGGTGCGACTTTTAGGCATCGATGGATGTGGTTCTGAGGTAGGGCTAGGTTCAAAGGGTCAGCGCGCCTTCCATCACAAATCTAAACTTCGATCATTACCAAATGACGAGTATGGCTGGGGAACCGTTTTGTTGCTTCATCGTCGGTCACCGTGGGGTGAATGATGACAGCATCACCCTTGTTCCAATTAACAGGTGTGGTAATAGGTTGTCTGTCGCTAAGTTGCAGAGCTAGATTGTGCGTCAATAGCAGGTATCCAAAATTGTGCCGGTACGTACAGTCAACAACACTGAAATTCGTCAAAATTAGCCATGACCAATATATCATCGAGTTGGGGTACAAACCGGATGATTTCATCAAAGTTACGGCCACATGAAGCAGGATAAGCAAGGGTCAGGCGAATCTTCTTCTTGGGATCAATGATGAAGACAGTGCGAACCTGTCATACCTCAGTCAAAAAAAGACCATGAAATGCAAAGGCGGCAGACTTACGGTAAAAGGAAGTCCTTTACCATCCCTGTTGGTGGGATCTTGCTCGTCCAACATATCATACAGAGTAGAAATCTTCCTATCGATGTCAGCAATCTACAAGGAACCCTTCAGATTTCCCAAAGATATCCTGATACGTCACTTAGACATACGATAGGGAATTGAACGTTGGTTGAACCATAGTTATTGATGTCTTTGATCCATTCACCGTGCTGTTCATTGCTATCCACAGAAAGACCGATGACTTTGACACCACGTTTCTCAAAATCGGCGGCACGGCGAGCAACCTCACCAAGTTCTGTAGTACATACAGGGGTAAAGTCACCAGGATGAGAAAACAGGATTGCCTACACACTATAATTAGTGATCCAATCCCCCCGACTTCCTTGACCTGTTTGCTTACCCATGAATCGCCAATCCAATCATGGAACTTGATTGGCCCAGCAGTAGTTTGAGCCTCAAAATCAGGGGCAGTGTAGCCAAGGCGGAGAGATGACATGTCTAGTGAGGTGAAAGATTTGTGAAAGATTTGTGAGATGTAATTGCCACTAAATACGTTTCTGGCTAATCACTTCACATCACGCCTTTGATTCTCACGCTGATTTCGCGTACAGATTGCGTGCTTGATAGTAACCTGCCAGGACAGGTGGATATTTCAGGAAGGATTACAGGCTCACAGGCTCTTTTTGCACTACTGTAGCACTTCATAGGCGTCCTGTTACTCATTCCCGCTAATATTCAAGCAATTTTTGAGCCACTGTATCCAGTCAACAAAGTCATGCATTTTGTAACCTACCCCTCAGTGCAACTTGCACTTTATAGCTTTCTGTAGGACGAGAGATTATACTATAAATACAGCTTTCTGCTAATTAGATAATTGTGATGAGGACCCTGTGCTTAGTCATAAAAAGAGAGGACGGAGAACAGTGAAATTCCGGGTCGGTTTGGGCTAGGGTCAATAGTACGCAACTGCGTGCAAAAGACTGTGCGGGTGTTTCTCTTGCTGCTCTTGGAGAATCTTATCTATGTTTTCATCGATGTCTTCCGCTGTTTCGATCTATGATTGATAATATCAAATGGGATTTGCCTGTTCACTCAAGTGACCAACCGCAGCTGCTAAATCTAGCATGGCTTTCCCAGCGATCAATGCTTCTTCATGATTATCCTTTATCTCCATATTTATGATGTGAACTGGCTTGTTAAATTCGCTCGCACGAGACAAGAGATCTGTGTAGAGGCTATGAGTGGAATAATTGCCACAAATTTGGGAATCATTACCATCACAGACCGCGTCGAAGCACCGCTCTTCGCAGGTGATGACAATGTCGGCAACTGCCCTATTCTCCTGCCATCTTTCTGGAGCCAATTTGATGCGCCGATTCCTATCAAGCATCGGCAGAAGTCCATTAGCACTGTAACTGATCTCCGAACATTTATGAGATTCCATCGTGTGAATAACATATTTGCTCACAGTCTAGAATCCTTCCCATCCAATTCCTCATAAATCGAATTGTATGGGGTACCGAAGGGATAAATATTAGGTTTATCTATTGATGGACCAGGTAATCGCACTGCCGAGCCAGTGCCTGATGAAATCACTCTGTATCCTGCTTTGCTTGACAAGCGTAGTAAAATTTAGCCAGCGTAGAAGATAATGAGTGATCACTCACGAGAGCACATGATGCCCTTCCATGGAACGGTTCTAGAGATCGTGGAGTCAGTTTTGGAGTGCGTCATTTTGAGTGTACACCAACCTGGTTGCTTGCACAAACGATACAGAACAAAGGACGCTTGAAACCTGCCAATGGTGATGGCAATGGAGATGAATTCAGGTCGTTATTTCCTCTAGCACTTTCAATTGTTGCGGGGCTGGTCTGCAGGTGGAGCTGTGGTTCCATTTGTGACAACTGGTCTCTTCCCAAGTCCATTGGCATGTTGTCAGCATTTACAGAGTGCGGGAGATCACTGCCCTGGGTGGACTGTAGCCAGTCAACACGAGCCAATCTGGGATCTCGTGCTCTTCGAGGGTCCATCAAAGAATTTGTCTAGAAGACAGAAATTTAGTGAATTGTCCGGCGTCAGGCAAATACCAATGCAAGCTCAGCAGTATCCAGAACATCCAGTCTTCTTGAAAACCCGTCACATATTTCATGCCACAAACATGACAACAATTAGAGGGTCATTCAGACTCCACTCTGAATCATCGTGGATTCATGTCAAGTCTCATCTACTTACCTATCAAGTAACAGTATTTTTCAGATGGCAGGAGGAAAGCCAAAGCTCATGGATGAACCGCACGGTCACAACAACGACAAACAGCCCACCATAAATCAATAGCGAAATTGATCCTTAGTATAGTCATGAAAAACAATTTACAATTTACACCTGGATCTCCAGGCTGAAGCTGCCGACCCTTGACCCTTTAGTGGTGACCAGAAGATGGCAAGAATGCCTCAAGAATCTGTTGGAGAGGGGAACATGGAGGCCATCCAAATTCAAATACGTACCCATGAGTCGGCCATCGCTATCATTGATGATGAGATATGTGGGCTCATGCGGGCTGTTCGCCAACTCCAATTCGAGAAACTCAAGCACTCAGAAGGTATAAGGTACTACAAGGGTCTAATTACGCTAGCACGGCGGTTGCCGTGTGAGATCCTCGCCAGCATTTTCGAAATGTGTGTGCAGGATGGGTACACCAAAACTCCACTTGTGGTGTCCCACGTGTGTGCACAATGGAGGAAGGCCACCAGTTTTCCAAGCGTCTGGTCCCACATTTATGTTGATCTTGATGGTCATGATCCCTTTAACAGAACAAGGTTCTGGCTCGCAAGAGCCGGGAATAGCGGTCTTCGCATAACTTTGGAAATCCGACAAGACCAAACCCGACTTTTGGACGTCATTAATTTATTGTTGGAGAAGAGAAACCAATGGCAAATTCTGACCATCAATTCTGCCCTTCTTGCTAACGTCAACCGGACTTTGATAGCATGTGCCGGCCTCTTTCTCCAACTTCATACGCTGCATGTCTCCGTTCTCCAGGAGTTCAATGACAGTGATGGTCAAGGTGATGATGACATAGATATGGAACTCGCTGGTCTTCGGACCGCATTACAAGATGCCCCCAAGTTATCAACAGTTCACCTAGTCAGGAATGTTCTTCCAGCTCCAAGTACTCTTCCATCCTCAATCACCAATCTGTCACTGGTCCTTCCATCGTACCACTTTACATTCAATCTTTCCATCGAATCCGTCCTTTGGGTTCTGGAAGAGCTGCGTCATCTCGAAAAGTTTTCTATGGTCCTTCCGGCAGGGACTATCCGTGCATTCGAGCCAGCTGAAGACATTGGGCGTCTTGTCAGCTTGCCCCACTTATATACAATCACCCTCATTGGCTGGCGAGATATGTACAACCTTTTGTCACATCTAGTCACTCCACGCCTCAAGTTCCTCCATCTTCGGTCCCCTGATGACCTAGGTAGCGCGCCTGATGAAGGGACTGGTCGATGTTTACTCTTATTTTTAGTACGGGCATCTCCACCTCTCGAAGAGCTGGAGTTGCGCGACGCTGATATACCAGCTTCGTATTTGATCCAGTGCTTCTCCCGGCTGAGTCAGTTAAAGACGCTCCGACTCCATGAGAGTGAGATCTCCGATGACGTTCTCTTTGAATTGTACGGACCGAACGGTCTTTGTCCTCTCCTCTCTGTTCTCGATTTTCGTTGGTGCGGATATTTTACAGGACGAGCTTTGGTTGGACTGGTGCGAAGTCGCCTTCATCTAGATGCCAGAATTTCAAGGACGAACGCATGTACATTGCCCGATGCTATTGCCAAAGTAACTGTCATCTATTGTTCTTTCGTGCAAGCACAAGACATTGCAGATTTGGCCTCACTAACGCTTTGTCAAGTTGTTGTAGATTCAACTGACTACTGTCGTGAGTGTTCCGGCTGGGTAAATTTGAGTCCAAATCTAAGTACATCTTTTGAAGGTACTTTGGGCTGTTGTGCAAACGGTAGATACCGTAAACGGCTTGCCTTGGAAGGTGTTGGACGAACAGGTAGACTCATTATTTAGTTGTCGTCGCAGACTTCACTGGAGATAGGTGAGCTAAATGAAATGTCTTCAAACCTCAGGGGTTCGTCAGACAGGTTCCTTGATTTTGGGCATTGGCTCGAACAATTCGATTCCTCTGAAATAATGACCCCATACAATGTTCGTAATTGGTCTCTGAAGATCTTATTTTAGCCAGCTTGGGCTTCTATCTCTCCCGATCCTCTTTTGATGGGACATGTGACGAGGTACTGTATACCTGGCTCTGAGTTCCGTATGGTACATCATAGGTGAGGTGTCGACACAGAGGCATGGAAGCCACGTGTCCGTGGCCATAGTCAGAAAGGTTTTAAATAAACAAAATTAAGGAATGACTATAGTCATCGCACAATTATCACGAATTTGATGTGTTTATTTTCGATGCGAGTCAAAATGATAAAATAAATACTCAATTAGAAGAAGTGAAAAATTCAAAGTTGGTGCATCAAAATCAAAATCAAAAGATGTTTTAATGACAGGGTCAGTCTCTCCTAGTGAAACAGGTGGTTTAATTACACCATCTCCATTTGAAAATGAAATACCTTTAGTTACCGTACTAGAAAACACGGAATATTTCATACCCAAAGGATTGGCACATTGAATTATGCAAGATGGTTCGTATCAAAAAGGTCAAGGTATTTATATAGCTATTTGTAGCTATACTAATGAGGATGCCAGCTCCCTCTTTTCAATCATGGTCAGTATCAACAGTAAATTCGACAAAATTGGAAAAATTTATGTTTACGAACATGGACAAGAAAGTACATTAAGTTTTTCTTCGCTAGATAGTATTAGATTCTTAATTGAAATTTTTTTTTTCAAAAGATCCTTTATTAACTAGTTATCAAGCTAACAGGTATGCGACACTAGAAGCAGGATTACTAGAAAATAAAAAATGGATTAAAATCAGTAGAAAAATTTGAAACTATGGTGATCACGCATAGTCTCTGAGGATCGTACTCATATTTATAATTTTTATTATATTTACTTTGGTTCTCGGGAAACTGTCTATGTAAAAGCGTAGAGGCCACACACCACATGGTAATCTAAGTGCAATCAATAGGGGCTATAATAATGTGAGAGAGAGATATATAGTAGAGACTATTTCAACACGGTCAATATTTATATCACCCAAAGTGTCCGATTAGATGACTTGTCCTGTTAGTGGCAACAATAATATTGCTACATAAATAAGGAATTTTCCAACTTAGTAGTATTTTAATACTATCAAATGTATCCCTATCTAATGTGTCCCTATTAAAGTTATATTGTAAAACAGAAGATCGGTTGGTGGTGTCTGAATGTTGAACCTTTAACTCTAGATACAAAAGTACAAATTCATTAGAAACAATTTTTGTTAAAAAGTTCACATTTTGAAAAATACAAAAATAAGGATAACAACAACAGCCGTGTTTCTACTGCTGACACGCCTTAGCCCAGAGTGTGAAGAGACACTGCTCATATAATGATACAATAGGTAGCTCGGGGAATGTATGAGCATATTTTAGTGCAATCTACTGAATATACATCATCAATCTGTAAGTCATTTTTTATGGTAGTCGATGGTGAAAGAACATCGGTCACCTCAAACTAAGACAACATCAGTCTTCCACTAGATGATGGTCCACTCCGCTTAAGGTATGACAGGAGGTCGAAAGATAAGCAGAAGGTGGATCACACGATGGTGGTGGTTCAAGATTAAATACGAAACCCAAGGGCCTCGGTGGCCGTGCGCTGTCACCACGTGGCACGTGTGAAGAAATTTCCTGATCTATGCCACTGAGTACCCAATAACTGTAGACTAACAGCGAAACACCGTACATTGGTATCTTCGTGACTCGTCGTGTAGAGACTCTGCTTTATCCTGGTCATCAAGTACAAGCAGTCGAAAAATGCCTTTCCTTGACCGAACAGTTGACTTTCGGAATGCTGTCGAAGTTCAAAGAGCGGTGATTCCAGAAACAAAACGACGAAATTTCTCAAGACTTAGACAAGATAAAACTAGAGATGTACTAGGAAGATTAGAAAAGGAGTACCTATCCGAAGGTTACAAAATTGTTTGTCGCTTCAAGTATCAGTCACCCGCAAAAGCAACTCATCAGATGTCTTTTCCACCAGTTCCACCACATCAAGACACTTTCGCAGATGCTGTCTAGCATTCGGAAAGCATATCTCAACCTGGATACACGAGTATCACCACTTTCTCGCCAAGGGTCGAGGAACGTTGACTTTACCAACGAAAGTGGGGAAGTCCTATGGTCTTCTTTGCGCTACCTTACAAACGAGGAGAGAGACCAGATTGACCTTCAGACCCGTATGATTCTCGCGAAATGCGCAGACAAAGTCAAAGAAATGGAGATTCTTGAAAAAAGTTCGTGCGTCACTCGCCTATATCGTCATAATCCTTTTTCAGACTCATTCACCTTCTAGAACGCAGTGATCTTGTCGCAAGTAGAGCAAATCCTCTGGCCCGTTTCCTTCTGGCCCGTTTCCGTCCTGAAGATGATTCCACGCTCTCTTCAGAATTTAGAGCTGTACACCATGCGAGCATAACGTACTTTCTTAACCGTCGACTAGCCGAGTTGAGCCAAACTCAGAGAGAGCTTCAGGAAGAGCGTGTCAAACGTCAACTCGAGCGAACACATACGCTTGCTTCCAATGCGACTCGAGAAGTACAATCTCTAGGTGTTGGTGTTGGAGTATCTGGTGTTGTCACCCCGCTAAATAACGAAGACTCGAGATCGAGGTCGGAAAGTGGTAGTGATGGAAGCGTGGGTTGGGTCGGTGTTGCAGCATCAAACCTCTTCGTGACAAAACTTGGGGTCAGTGTAGCTGGGTCGTCCGGGATGCCCCCCAGTCAAAAGGGATCTTCGGCCTATGAACCTTCAGTGATCTCTGACGAGGATGACGAGGATGACATCGAGCTAACTCATTCGCAAATCTTGCAATTTGAGAATGAGAATGCCAACATACTGAGGGAAGTCCAAGGTAACCTGGAATCAATCCAGCAGGCTGAGGCACGGTTGATGGACATCAGCGCTTTGCAGTTGGAGCTGGTTGACCACTTGACAAGACAAACTGAGTTAACCGAAAAGCTTTACGATGACGCTATTGCCACTACCACGATGGTGGATAAAGGCAATCGTGAACTAAGAGAGACTCGGCGACGAGCGAAAGATGGCCGACTTTTCCTTCTCGTTTTCCTTCTGGGCGCCAGCTTTAGTTTGTTATTCCTACATTACTATTGATTTCGGATTCTGCCCCGCTTGGGATTATGCAGTACATAAATATTTATCTCGTGCATCATATACCCGTTTATTATTAGATTAAATGGTATCTAGGTATCTAGTGGTGTCATGTCCGAAAACTAGCTGGTATCTGGCTCCAATAATGGGGACTCCTCGCTACACCGTTCTACTACTTCGACAGTTAGTTCACCAATCTCAGGAGAACCCTCAAGTTTCCGGATGTGACCTTGGACAAGCATATAGACCAACCTGTTCGATAGGTGAGCCGGAAACTATGTGCATATGGTGGCATTGCCGGTTGCTTACCAGCTTGTAAACACAGCTATCAATAAACCGCCACCAACAAGGAGGCCGTTGAGCACTTTCGTATCTGTATGAGTTGTGTTAGCTTGAGCTTCACTAAACCTCGCAATCAAAGTATACGGGTGTTCATTTCATTTCGCTGATGGCCGTCCGAGAGCGCAGCCATGCGGGAACCAATAAAAGTGTGCAAAGCAAGCTTGGGAAAAACGAAACAAGTTGCGAATGCAAATTGCCATAGAGACACGGCCTCGATCGACTATTCAAGGGAATTCGGTATTTATGATAGAGCAATTAGAGGCTCACTCACAGCAAAGAGTGAATTCGAATAGACCCAAGGTGGGAACGGCGATACTCGAATAAGGATAATCAGAGGAATACCTTTGGCTTTCTAGAAGGAGTAGACTCAGCATTTGAAGTGATGGGGGAGATAGTATGAGGGCTTACAACAACGGCCTCCAGTGCCTGCCACTTGTCATTATGCGCCGACCACTGACGAATCCTTTCGCTGAGAAGACATCGCAGCATGATGAATGCACCTGCAGAGCCTACGAGAGAAGCGAGGGCCGAGATGAAAAACCCCTTCATGCCATACGCAAAACCACACAGAGAAGTGAGCGTGGTATGGCCAACAAGTGGAGGAACAGATGTAATGCCTGTGGTGCAGGAATGATGTCAAATTCCAAGAGTCCTGGGGTTGCTTCGCTCACACATAGCTATCCCAAGCGCCAACCAGCCCCAGCTGGTTTCCGAGAGTTCCTTAGCTCTATCATAAAGGTATTGGAAGATTCGTGCAGGAGTGACCACAATTATGGATGCGGCTAGGACCAACGTCAACATGAATTTCATGAAAATCAAATTGTGATACCTAAGCCGATGTAGAATAAGGTGACGAGCCAAATGAAGAGCTGTTGCGTAGAACTAATGTCAATGGCGAAGTGCGGGCCACGCCAAACAGACCTTTCCGAGATAATGTAGCCTCTGATACCGTTTGAAAACCAGACTCAAGAAGCGTTTAGCATGTGCAACAGAAGTCCCAGTGCAGCTAGCCAACATCTACTCGGAAAGGTGTTGGTGAGAAGGAAGAAGAGTCTCGGACGCCGAATCCAAAATTACCGCCTTTGCCCTTTTTTTCTCATGGAAAAGTTCAGCGCATACCGAGTGAGTTATCTGCCAAGTTATTTGAACCATAATCAATCAACTCCTTTTAGGATCCTGGAACTGGTATACAGGTACTGTCCGTAGCATTCTTTCAGAAATCCTCAACCAAACACCCCAACAGCCTTTTTCCGTTCCTCTGCCACCTGCCACCTCGACTGATCCACTTCAAGTGATCGCACAAACGCTGGGCCTCATCCTCGGAATAGTTAGAACAGGGATTATATGCTCGATTGCCTTTCTTTACTTTATCGTGGTGGAAACTCTGTGTTTGGTGCTCGTGCGTCAACTCAATGCTTTGAGATACTTCCCAATCTCTCACACCACTGCAGGTTCCAGTACCTCTTTTGCATCACGCAACTACGCGCATCCTCACTTGTCTATTAGCCAAATTAACGCTATGGACTCTTGGTATTGTTTGGCCAAACGTTGAGATTGTCACGAAGAAAAGGACGTACGTTATATCAATTAAAGCGTCTTTACATTTAATACTCATATGATTTTATTGAAGCGGTCGCAGTGCTCAGAGAAATGAACCTTGGAGCCCGGGTGCTGGTGATATTATAATTTCCAACTGGGCATCTTGGATAGAAATCCTTTGGCTTGCAGCTCGGTGAGTCCCGAGCCAATGACTTGTCCTAGGTTCTCAGTTAATGTAACTCTTTCAAAGCTGCAACCCGGTGTTTGTACTCCCAGTGCCCGAGTTTCTTCCAGAATTTGAAAAGAGTATCAGCCATTCAGCGCCCATCACAAATAGACCTGGTAGAGCCACGGGAACCGGCTCTGCTAATATCCAGTCTCCTCAGAAACACTCTGCTGTTCCATCGATTTCAATCAAGGGATTCCGCCAAGTCTCTCTTCTGCATATTATGTGTCTCACCGGTCGTCTCCCGCCATACTTCACAAATGGCTCTGGTGTACGTCCACTTGACGAAATACGCAAATCTGCGGGACGGCCTGTAGTCGTGTTTCCTGAGTGTACTACAAGCAACGGGCGTGGACTCCTTCGCTTTGCTAGTGTGTTCCATGAAGCAGTGCTAGCCAAAGGATGCCAAGTCTTTGTCATGTGCATTCGGTGAGTTGTGTCGTCATCCCATTACTTCTTGCCACTTAGATAAATCAGGTATGATCCACCGACAACATACGCCCCTACCTTAACTTGCCCTATCAGTACTCCCGGACCTATATTTTTGAATATATTAACCCATGTCTTCGCAATTACAAGTTCCATCATCCCTCTCACCGTTTCAATTCGGTTGTTGTTGCCCTCTGAGTCCCCTGGACCACAGCTCTTTCCTGCTAGTAACGGCGTCAAGGAAAGTTTTGAAGAAGACCAGCTGGCAGAATCTAGCGCGAGCCTTATTTCTCAAATTGGAAGGCTCAAAAGAACAGGGATGGGTTGGGAAGATAAAGCAAGCTTTGTTCATTACCGTAATCTCAAACTCGTGTAGATCCGCCCTCGCAGATGGCATGCTTTCGTATTGCTCTAAATAAAATTCCTCCATCGATAGAATGACGTCTGGAGTATATGTTGGTGTTTTCATATACAGTCACCAATTCAATTCATGTGTATAGGTACGCCATTTCTGTCTACTTTGTCGGCGCCGGCTACACAGAATTCAGGCCAATGATAAAGGGCAGTAGACGATTTTTACTTACCTCGGCCAATGTCTGGAGTGCCTGACGTAAGTCTGCTTGGAGATCCTGCACGACGAACGTTAGTTGGGGGAAATTTTCAGTCATTCATAAGGCACTAACCTCCAGGTCTTCAACTCCAACGCTCAAGCGAACAAGACCGGGATCTGCACCTGGATCACTGTTGATCCTATGCTCCACGAGTGACTCGACACCACCAAGGCTCGTTGCAGGCTAAAAATGAATTGAGAATGGAGTGATAGTGGATTTGTATTTCCACAAGAACTGACCACAAAGAATTGAAGCAAGTGTGGAAGTCGTGAGGCCAATTCACTGCTAGCGAGCTGATACACAAGAGATCCTTATCACAAGAATCGCTCAAACTTCACCTGATAACTTCACTTACCTCAATACCAAAGACTGCATTAAACCCACCGAGCATTTGATTCTTCGGATTGAAACCGCGTGCATCAGTCCCTTGAAGTGAAGAATGGTGAACCACTGATATGAGTCCACCGGGGATTCCCTCGAAGGTCTCGCCTTTCGGAGTCTTCCGTACAGAGTCTAGCCATTTTACAAGAGCAGTCGCATTTTCAGATTGACGAGGAACCCGGAGGTGCAAAGTTTTGAGTGAACGCAATAAGAGCCATGCTTCCAGTGAGCCCATGGGACATCCTAAGTAAGTTCGATCATGTTGCAGCTGGACAAACATGAGACGGGGTACAACATATCAATCACAGCTGACTTCACCTGTCTCCATTCCTCCTCCGTTCTCACGACGAGCACGCCGCACAGGAGGTCAGAGTGTCCGCCAAAGTATTTTGTGCCTTTCAAGTTTATTCTTTTGTTTTAGCTGCTGTTTCTCATCAGTCCTTCTTTTCACCTACCAGAATGCATGATGCTAAATGCAGCTCATGAGATCGGAGTGGTCTATAGGATTAAATCAGAAACTTACCAATCGGCTCCAAATGTGAAAGGATCCTGGAGAGGGGGAGGACCAAAAGTCGAGTCTACCACCAGAATTCCGCCGACTTGATGAACCTGTGCATTCATTGCTCAGAATGCGATAGATATCATTGATGATTGCTTGCTAACCTTGTCAGCATAGTACTGTATATCTCTGGTTTCATGAAAACCATGAGTCCGACTGGGCAGAAGCAACAGCGAAATTGACTTGCCTAGACACTCCATAAGGGTTGACAGGCGTCTCGATCCAACAAAGATCCCCAGACTGGAAATCCGCGTCAATGTCGATGACCTCGACCTCGGGGCGGGACCTTCGATAGATAGCGATACTGTTTTGACATCCATGGTATCCCTTACGCAAGGCAATACGTCTGGGTTGGTAGTGGACCAATGCCTTTAAGTAAGTGCATTAATCAGATCATCGATCGTGATCATGATACGATATCATTTCAACTCACAGCATAAACTGCATTCAAGCCTGATGCGAAAGTCAGAGCATAACCTTTCTATAGAGAACAGAATCAGGACAATGGCTGTGGAGCATTGACATAATACAAAACAGCGCACCAATACTTTGCTTAAGACGTGTTCGGCACGACTCGACGCTTCTTGGGTGTAGCGAGAGTATACATGTCTCTCAGGATTCCGCTGATCAATCTCAGACTCATGGATGACGTCGTCCGGAGCCGGATTCCTGTAAGCTGAAAGAGTGAACGGCTCCAGTCAATAAGCGGGATCAGGACAGACCCCGCATAACCAAGATCGAAAGAGTTCAATAACACACTGGTAGAAACTGAGATGGAGGGCGCTACTGCTGCACCAGCACCTTTGAAATAGGAAACTCCACTGTCTCCGTGTATAAGATTAGTCCCACTGAGCTTGTCGCCGTTAACCATGATGTACGAAGTAACTTGTACAACTATCAGAGATAAACGGCACACCAAATAAACATTTCCCACTGCGAAAAATATTTATCTGGTACCCCATGTGCAATTCTTGGGACAAGTTGTCTACGGTTGCACAATCCATCGATCTACGATGTTCTCACAGTGATATCTGCTGTTCACTTCAAAAGAAAAGTACCATGAGCAAGTATATCATGTCGAATTAGTCAAAAGGTCACTGTGAGATTCATTTTGACAATTATATAATTAAACAATATACCAGGGTGTTTTCTCCTAAACAGATACGACATCACAATACACACAAAGTGAGCAAGAATTTAGCAAGAATTTCCGTCAATTCAGCATACACAACTTCGAGTGAGACTCAACGATACATAACTTGCGATGGGTCTTGCTGACCCATAGGCATTACGTTTAGATTTCCAAAGGACTCGAATTGTCTTCGAGATGCACGACGCGAGTTCATGATACCCGAGTCGCGCATAAAAGAAATCCACTGCTCGTCCATCCCTGATTCTCCGGACACCATCATGCCCATGTCCAGTAACTGACTATTTTCAGGTGAATCAGTTTCCATGTTCTCCAGTCTTGAAGGAGCAGTGAATTGCTGTTGTCCTGGAGTCATATCTCCAGGTATCAATGTATGTGTAGAGTCAGGTATTCCTTGCTGGTATGTATATGCAGCGGCGAATGTGCCCTGGGTGGCTGAATCACCCAACCATGTATTGGAATTATCAGAGGGAATCAGTGAGACTTGCGTGGAACAGGCGGTGTCTGCATTCGATGTAGGATTAGAAGATGGAGGGAAAGTCGAAAGGTATTCTACCAAGGATGGATGAACCTCCGGCAAACTTCCATCAGCTGGGGTGGAAGAGCCACGTAAACTCTCGGATTCGGTCATAGGGCTTGGCGAGGTCGAACAGGAAGCAGAAGGGGACGTAACTGTTCTTCTCTTTTTCTTGCTCCCAGACAAGAGACGAGTCACTAGTATGCGTGTTTGACCTCCAAATAAAGCCAACTCGTCTTCACCATGATCTTGGCGATCGAATAGAGTCGTGTTTGGTGTCGGATGATTGCCGTTCCGGTATTGAGTATAAACTTGGAATGCTTTTTGCCTCAACTTCTGCAGAATTGTCTGAGGGTGCTTCTGTTAGTGGGAAGAACGAGTGAGGTCCTTGGCACCAACCAATCCGCTGCGCACCCGTCGTGAATGGGTTGCGCCCTTCTCAAATATATCGCAGACTAATCCGAGCTCAATGAATGCCGTCGGTGCCATACTCGAAGACGGAGAGCGGGTAATGATGGATCCGACAATGATCTAACGTGAGTTAGCAGACAAAAGTAGAGGATAACGGAAAATATATACTGCTGCCGAAAATACTGGACCAGGTTATCAACGAGAGACTCTCACGAATGTGGTTAGTTACTCACAATGCGTCCAAATCCCCCACCACCTACAACATAGTTCAGGAAAGCGGTCAAAGTGGTCCGACGATATTTTAATGACCCCGGAAGCGCATCGATATGCAGCCAAGAAGGAGGGCGCGTATGGACTCCTCAACGGATTCGTTGGATAATCTAGCATTGCTTGAGCAAACCAACTCCGATGAATATACAGCAATGCTTTAAGACCATGGTCAGTGATCAAATTAGCTTCCAGAAGAATCACACTCACTAATGGCACGATATTGTCCGAGGATACAGCTCCGCATATACACTAGTGGGGTAAAGTGCTCTTCTTCGGGACTCATGATCACGTTCAAATGAGGAGGTAGTTTCTTCTCGCGAACTTTACGGTCCAACTCAAGGATGGTTCTATATTGTGGGGCTTCGGCGGTCAGAGACTCTTCGAGTACACTTGAAAGAATCTCCTTGACAAATTCATATTTCCAACGATAGTCTGTGTTTCATCAATGTCAGCACTTTCCAAGCAAGCGAAGACCAGGTAGTCATACATCCAACGAGAGGGCTTCCATTTACATCAAGTGTAGTTTCTTCATCTTCAGGTAATTCACAATCAACATAGGAAAGGCGAATGCTTGGAGGTCGTCCTAGCAACAGAGACTAGAGAGGATTAGTATTGGGTGTCAGAGGAAGCCTCTTCCACGCACATAGAAAAAGTCCATGGATAATATTTCCCAAAACAGAGACCGTCTTCTCTGAACTATTTCTGGATTCATCTTCCATCTTGCGCTATCTCTATCTATCAAATCATTGTAAGCCAATCAACAATTCGAGAATACACATACGAAGTCCGAGCTGATTAATCAGACGGTGTTTAGTAATGAAAATACGCTGTGAAGATCTTTACTCACGCTCTGTGCTATTTTGGCCCCAAGCGAGATGAATGCCCACTGATGTCGCTATGATTATCATCACACAAGGCGGTTGATTCTCTACTTACAGTGCTATCCATCGTGTATCGTGTGCCCGCCATTGCATAATATGTCGCTACTAGCATAATGGCCTGCACAGTTGCAACCTCAGGTGAGTCAAAGATCGAGTGGAGGGCAAGACAAGCGCGGCTAAGATGATAATATTTTTCAGCATCCTTGCTGTCTGGTACAAGAATGAATCACTGCTTCCCAGAAGGTGAAACACACGAACATGGTGGAAGCGTCAAATCAGCGAGGGTGCCCAGAGAAAAAATGAGATATAGGACGGCGAGCTTGTGAAAGGAAACACCAGATAGTCCTACGGTCTCTCCAGCTTGTTTCATTTTCAGCGTTCGATATGCTGGGGCCAAAATATCGTTTACGAACTCGTCTCGCTTGATAGGTGTGAATGACCACGTTACGTGTTCAAAGTATGTTTCGCACAATGTCCAAGCTCGTGGTCGCTCTGGGAGATATGAATAAATAATATTCAAAGCAGCGTCAGGGTTGGTATCGGGACTAAACGGCAAGGAAGCTGATAGCTGATATATCTCAGGCGACGTTCCGGGCTCGACAATAGTTGGGTCATCTTCTGGAGTATCATATTCTGCTCCGACCTAAATTGTGTTGGTTATGAGAAGAGACTGGACAAGAGACGGACATACTATAAATAAAGCCTGAATTGTTGTTAGCACACAAAAGCAAAGTAAGAGCTAGAACTTGCCTCAGATCCCGCAGACGGACCAAAATACTTACCCTCGTTTCCATGATCGCCAACGGTCAATGTACCAGTTGCATCAATGGATTCATTCGGGCACTGAGGTATATTACTATCCTTTTCTGATACCTGACCCTTTTCGATATCGAATTTGATGGTGAGTAAATCCTCCCGAAGGAGAGGGTGAGGTTCATTAGAAACTCCAGACTGGAATATAGCCAATGCATCTTCTAGCTGTCTTATTCGCTGACCCATTTGAGCGATTTTGGCATGAAGTTGTGCTGTGTCGGCAAACACGAATCTTGGGAAGGTGTTATTATGATCGCCTAGATAGAAAGGTTTTAGCACACCTAGTTCCTTGTCCCGTCGATAAGCTACCGTTAGGGCAGATGGAAGAACAGCCTCGTCGAACTACAACATGGTGTCATTATCCCTTCTTTCCAACATTAAATGATGCGCGCACCACAAGAGCTACAAGGCAGCTTCTTATCACATTTGAGCTTAAGCCTGGGTTGGATTAGCGCAGATGGCAGCATCGAGGATGAGTGGTTCACCGCCTGCATTCGGCACAAGAAATCTATGGGTACAACTTTTCAACTGCGAACAAGAGGAGCTATAGACAGATACGTACTTCTCCACGGGCCCGACGAAGGTCGATCTCATCTCCGTCTGTGAACTTTCGGGATGATCTGCGTGAATGAGATGCTTGTGAGGGGTCAACTGGCATCGTTCAGATGCTGGTATGTGTATTGCACAGGAGGATGAACCAGTTCCTTCGGCGTCGGAGAGTTTAATAGCCCGCGAAAACGCTAGTCACGGGTCGATCTCAGATCTTTGAGTGCGCCAATGGGGATATCTGTGTTTGTCAATGTTAGACTGATTGATTAGACTGCCTATGTCGTCAGAAACATTGCGCTCGTCATAGCAAAGCTTCGTTGAACATGTCTCAGTCTCCTTCCTCTGCTCTTTCTGCGATCATCTTGCGTTCTGAATGTACACTCTTTACTTTCTCTCCGGCGCGTTTCTCGTCATCTCATCTGGTGTGGCGGGAAATCCCACCCCTGCTCGATCTCAAGGAGTGAGAACATATACTGGACCCTACTCGCTCGGCGAAAATTACAATTTGGATACTCGGAACGACTGGCACTCTGTAAATGTGACGAATCTCCAGTACAATTATCGGCACAGCCCCACCAATGATACACAGCAAGCGTCTGACAAACACCGCACAGGTGTGACCGGTGCTATAAAGGGAGCTCTGGAGGGTGTTTGGAGTGGCTTAAAAGGCATTGGAAAGCCCCAGGATGTCATAATCACATGGTAATCCTCTGCCACCTGAGCGGTGAACATTTTGTTTATCGACGATCCAAGGTACACAGGTCAGGATCTTCTAAGTCCCAGCTGCTGGTCCAAAAGCAATTGGGCACCGACCGTGAGCATCACAGTTATTTTCGAATGACAGATTAGATTGATACACCTTGTCCAGGATGAATCATTTGCATGTGCTCTCACTTTGAAAGGATGGGTTGACCGACCAAAATGTTTCGAGTTTCTCGAGCGTGCGTTGTATACTTGGTATCTTCAATCGTGAAGTGTTCTCTTATGTCTGACAGTGTGTAGCAGCAGAGACAGGTGCATATTTGTTCGAGTGATTGATACATGCGCTGGTTGTGCCCAGGGCTCAAGACATGTTGACCTTACCAAGGCCGCATTTAAAGCACTTGCTGACTTAGAGATTGGCGTGACCACTGTCAAGATGAGGCGGGCGACTCACCCAAAGGAATGGTGGGTAGTCTGTTGCGTTCATGAACCATGTTCTCATGCACAACACACTCAGGCATTCAGACTTGTGGGGACCACAACACCTTTAGACAGGAGGCCGACTCTTCTAATTATGTTACTTGATTTTTGTCCATTTGTTAGATTTGTTGACCCGTAGCTCCTACGTACAGACTAGGATTTAAGAGTTATCCTCTTTCGTTTTTTCCCATCTGCGATCCGGGCGCGGACCTTTTCTTCGTCCCAGCCCTCCTCCTCGTAGAATTGGGCCGTTCGTTCTGCCTCATTTCGCCGTTTCATGTACTGCAAAGCGGCTAGGTTGTAGCCCATTATTTCCTTCTGACGTTGCAATGCCGCCCGAAGATGTTGACGCAAGGGAATGAGCGCCGTCCGCATCATGCGGTTTGCCACGATTTGATGATGGTGCACCTTTAAGATGAAAAACATGATTTGGGAAACGAGCAGTATACTCCAACCCTACAGTTGCAAGATCAATAATGTCATTTCTATTCAAAAATAAGAAATAGCGCTTACCTTCTGCGCCCAAGTCGTCAGATAGTACATCAGCGAGACAATTTTTCCAAATGGAAGGACCAAAAGGGCATCATGTAAAGCCGCACTCTGTACCCTTTCGACTGTACGTAGAACGTACGCCTCTGGGTCCAGGTCATTGGCAACAAGTATAGGGTTCCTGGGTGGTGGCTGTAGTCTCATTGGATCATCTTGAGGAAGCTTTGCCATCGCCTCCTCATATTCTCGAAACGTTGCACGTTCGGTATCTGCCAAGTCCAATGCTTCCATTATACGCTCTCCAGCCATTAAAGTTTCAGTGGTTTGCTTTGAAACTGGCATGACCTCTGATTGAGTGGTCGTCAAAAGGCCGTCTTCTGCACCACTACCGATTGGTACATCCTCCCTATTCATGGAATCTGCGATTCCAGCCTCATATAGCTGTTCCAACTCATGCTCACGCTCGTCTTCTAGGAAAAGCTATCCCACCACGTCAGTGAAGAACTCGAGTATTTCCTGAAGCAAATATACACACAGGTTCGTCGAGTTTCTCGTAAACACGGATTGACTTATCTTGCGAGCCAGTGACGACAAAATTTCCATGGTTGCTGACAGTCAGAGCCCATATCTCTCCGTGATGACCGTCGAGCTTTTGGATACATTCGAACTAAGGCAATACAAATGAATTTCGGACTTTGGGCGGCAGTGACACTGATACCGCACCTTGTCGCCATCCCAGTATTTTAACATCCTGTCTTTACTCACTGTCCAGAAATAATGTGACCCCTTTTCAAAGGCCACCTGCATCACACTTTCTTCGTGGGCAAATATTGATTTATGACAGTCACCGAAATCTAAACCCCATATCTTGACATTTTTGTCGGCCGAACAAGTGACAATGAGTTTGGAGTCATGTGATATGTCCATAGCTAGCACAGGAAGCTAAAGAGTATCAGTATCAACAAAGAGTTAACTCTTTGTTGTCATTATTAGCGTGGCTCGTACCTTGTGACCATAAAGTGACAAAAAGAATTTGAGCGTGTCTTGATAGAACACTTTGACAGTAGAGTCCAACAACGCTACGCCAAGAAGCTTTCCATCTGGACTGTACCGGACAGACAGTACTTCATCCGTTACTTTGAGCGTTCGTGCATGAACAAGAGAGATGATCTTCCCGCTTTGAACCTGTGCATCATCAATCTGAATGCAATGAGAGGATATCAGTGAGAGTACTTACACTGTCGCTTGTGGCAACCTTCTGCTCGAAATCCCAAAATTTGACATCTTTATCTGCACTACCACTCACAAGACCACGTTGATCGGGATGGACTTGTATAGACCAGACAGTGGCTGTATGGGCCTGGATCGTATCAACCAAGGTTGAGGAAGCAATGTCATAAATGAGGATTTCTCCACTTTTTGTTCCGACAACAACCTAGAGGTCAAAGCAGTCAAAATCAGAAAAGTGGAAGCAAGACACCTAAATCAACATACATGCTTGTCACCCGGAAGGAATGTACTGCAGACTGCATGCCCACAGTCCATGGTCCGGATACACGAAGTGGTTTTCGTATTCCATATTTTGAGAGAGCCATTTGAAGCAGAAGCCAGTGTCTGGTCGTCAGAACTAAGGCAAAGCGACCGAACATCTGTTCTGTGGCCAGGCAGATCGACACTAAAGGAACGTATTGCTTCAGGGAGCTCATCTCTCGATTTTGTTGGGGGTGGAACATTGTACACTTCAATGGCATTTGTGTTCAAAGCAACAAAAAGCTAGACAATGATTAATCGGGTGTGTGGACTTTGAAAAAAAAACTCTACTCACTTGGATCCCTGGCTTCATGGCCTTATCGTCTGAACCGTAGTCAAAGGATCGAATCTTTCCACTAGCACGCACGACGAGGTGTGGTGTAAACATATCAACCAAGGTGACCTCAGGTTCATCGTCTCCAGACTTCTTTTCTACCGTCTTTCCCTTTTTCTGCTTTTCCTGGGCCCGTTTCTTCCGCCGAGCTTGTTTTCTTCTGATCTCCTCCTCCGTCCGTATGCGGAATATCTCTACTGACCGATCGTGGGATTGAACGGCAATGTATGCTTGGGTGGGATGGAATGAAATTTGAGAGACGCGATGTCGAGAGGCAAGTGGAAGGTTGGCAACTGGATGAATGAATTTTGCAACCTGAGGACATGACTGTTATGTCTTCGGAGGATATTTCAAGGTGAAAGCATACGTACTTCACCGGTATCTGTCTCTTTCAGGCCCGTGGCGAGTGATTCTAGGTCGATCTTCCATGCTTTGACTTCTCCTTCGCCACTTCCCGTGAAAAATAGCCCCTGTTCCCAGTTCATATCCAGAGACCACACTTCGGATCGATGTGCAACGATCGTCTGAACACAATGCTGCGTCGAAAGGTCCCAGAATTTGACGAAAGTATCCTTCCCGGAGGTCAGCAAATAACCCGGTGCTGTCGAAGTAGATGTTGAGGGGAGATCTCGGGAGGATGATAAAAAGCGGATGTTTGTTATCTGGTCACGGTGACCGCGTAGTCTTGGGTATTTGAATTCAGTATGCCTCAAATAAAAGCTTCCAAGTCTCATACCTATAAAGACCAGTTTCCCCAATAACATCCCACACAATGAGGTCAGTATCCTGCGAGCCAGATGCAAGTCGAGTTCCCTGTTCATCAAAAGCAAGGGATGTAATAGCCTTCTTGTGCCCATTCAAAGTAGTCATGGTGGACCCCGTCGAAGAATTCCAGAGTCGGACGGAACCATCAGCATAACCAACAGCAAAAACACTGGACTGGGGGGATTTCTGAATACAGGTAACCTCGGAACGATGCCCAGTCTCGTGCCACATGGCAAGCTATACAAAATGAGATGTTTCAGCCCAGTAATCACGGAAATCCTTACCATTTTCCCCTTCTTGACGTCCCATACGAGCACATCTTCCAAAGCAGGGACATAAGCAAGCTTTCCGTCGAAAACGGAGTTTGACGATGAGCTACAAACCAATCCAAATGCCTTCAAAATTCATTGATAAACCGCAACAAGTGCATGAAAGTTATGTTCCACACCTGAGTAGGCCCATGCCTAAGGTAGCTCCGCACCATGGTGATCAAAGAGATCGAGCCAAAAAAATTGACCTGATGGCATGATCACGTGTCTGCTCCTAAAATCCATTCTCACTCTCCCTCGGGCCATGATGCTTTATCCTGCAGCACCAGAGGCTGCCTCCCGCCTGCTGAGATTCATCAACGCATCGCCAACACCATTTCATGCTGTCTACAATGCCACGATCCGACTCGAGAACGCTGGTTTCCAAAAGGTGATTGCAACCTTTGAATCAGCCTGAGATTCAGCAAGGTATTCATCCTTGGGATCTAAAGCTCAAAGAAACAGAAGATTGGGATCATCTCTCCCCAGGCGGGAAGTACTATTTTACGAGGTACCAACTCACTGTTGCCTCAGGCGTATGCTTGATTCGCTGATACGTGACGCAGGAACCAAGCGGCATTAGTGGCATTCACACTCCCGACTCAGTGGAAACATGGAACCGGAATCAGTGTCGTTGCAACTCACGTGGACAGCCCGAATCTCAAGGTGCATCTAGGTCCGAATCCACATTGATCAGTCCTCATCTGGTTTTTAGGTTCGTCCCATTTCTAAGCGCTCGAAACTGGGATACATGCAAGTTGGGATTGAAACGTATGGAGGTGGTATCTGGCACTCCTGGCTGGATCGTGACCTTTCAATTGCGGGTCGCGTGGTTATCGCAGAAAAGACCGGTGCTTTCAAGTCCAAACTAGTAAAGATCGATCGGCCCATCATGCGCATTCCAACCTTGGCCATTCACTGTGAGTGCTACGATTTTCGTATCTAGCTATCATTGACCATGACTCAGTGGACAGGGGTGTCAACGAAAATTTCAAGTTCAACCAAGAAACCGAATTTGTACCCATTCTGGGTATGATCGAGTCTGAACTGAATTCAACTAAGGACTCGGAGGGAGATGGCTTGCAAACAAGGAATGCACGAAAAGCTTCAGCTATCCAGGAGAATCACCACTCCGTCTTCCTGTCTCTTCTCTGCGAAGAGTTGTCTGTTGCGCCCGAAGAGATTCACGATTTCGAATTGTAGGGTTTTCTATTCTTTGAGGCTCTGAAGACTCGCATCACAAATCTTATAGGTCACTTTATGATACTCAACCATCAGTTCTTGGGGGCATCAGTAACGAGTTCATTTTCAGTCCTCGGTTGGATAATTTATTCTCTTCGTGCGTACCTTGTCCCGATAGAGTTATGGTTCTGGTGTTGAACAACATTTACCTTCAACAGGTTCTGTGCTGTTGAGGCCATAGCGGACTACTCAACTTCAACTCTTTTTCCTGAAGTTAAGGGAAATATCAATGCTATTGCACTGTTTAACCACGAGGAAATTGGGAGCGTATCTACCTCAGGTGCTATGGGCAGCTTGCTCCCGATGTTGTTAAATCGCCTTTCTCCCACACCCCAGACATACGCACAGTCTGTTGCCAAGTCCTTTTTACTGTCTTGTGACATGTCTCATGCTGTCCACCCCAACTACGCATCCAAGCATGAAACAAACCATCATCCAATCATTAATGGCGGCATCATTATCAAGACCAATGCTAAGCAGCGCTATGCCACAGATTCTATCTCCTCTTTCATTCTCAAGAAGATGATTGATCGCTATGGTGGTGAAGTTCAGGAATTTGAAGTCAGAAATGACATGTAAGTTTGGTCTTCTACATTTCCATTGGGAATTGCATTGATGCATCCATCTTCGTTCAGGCCTTGTGGCTCCACCGTTGGCCCACTCCTTTCGCAAATCGGTATCCGAACTGTAGATGTTGGGGCTCCAATGCTTTCTATGCATTCTATTCGTGAAACTGCTGGCACTCATGATGTCCAACCCACCATTGACCTCTTCAAATCACTCTTTGAAGGCTTTTCTGAGTTGGATCAAAACTTGACTGTTGATTAGTCGTGATAACAATAGACGACAATTTTATATTGGAAACAAGGTAATGAGGACAAAGAGGAAGAGTCGAAAAATAACAGGAATGTTATCGCTTGGACTTCTTTGTTGGCCGACCTTCCGGATCGTCCAAAAACTTAGGGCCGGATAATGCGTTTCGCTTCCTGGCCGTCCGTGTATAGTGAGAGAGCACCCATTCGCGATCTGCTTCAGTTTGTTCGATCGTTCCCAGTCGAATTTCATACGCTACGAACGACAATCAACATCCATACCAGGCAAAGCTAGTAACACCCACGTTTCATCTCAAATCGAGGGCCGACCTCCGCCAACTGGACATCTCTCGGAATCTTGACAAAAACGTGGTGGCTACGGATCAAATGATTAAAAATTGGAATTTCAAAGAAAAGGCGTTCACTTGCCGGAAAGAAATGAAATCATTTTCATTTGAGAATGTCATTACCCGCTTGCTGTCCTCCTTTGGCACTGGGAATAAATACTTGAGTATATCACGAACACGCTCCCCAAGTCTAGACGTGAAATTTTCAAAGATAAGGTGAGGGTATTGCTCGGAAACCGTGGAATCTTTGTATGTGCTAATGTCGTGCCGTAACTGGACATTACTCAGAGTGAAATAAATCGTCGGCCCATGAGGGAAGTGTGATACGATCAGAGCATCTGGACAAAGCTCTAGTTAAGCGAGTCTAAGATGTCATGGTAAACAGACGTACCAGGAACACCACGGTGTTCGTGCAATATTATAAGATCCGTGACCTCCTTCGCCCTACACGCCTCAGATAACTCCTTGATAACATAGTTTCCACGATTTATTCTATGGGAATTTGGAAATACGAGCCTCATTTCCTACCAAAAGATTGGATATGAGCCCATTCAACTGGACAGCTGTTTGAGGGTACTGACTTTGGCGAATTGTGAAAGCTTAGAGCTTGGATCTCTTGATGTAGTAATGACAATTTTTGGATCCTGAATGCCAGCTCGAACATACTCGTTGTCAATATGAGTCGTAGGTTCTACCAATTAGACGGCTCAGACCGAGTACAAGCTGAATCAAATTGAACTACACACCAGGTTGTGCCTCATCAAATGCCAGATCCTTTCCTAACTGCTTCGCATCTTTTCGCAATTCAGTCGGCAGGGATTTTCCAGTTGCGAGTGCATCCTTGAGGTGTTGTTTCCGTTCCCAAGTTTGTCTCTCCTGTGCCTCAAGAGACTTCGCGTAGATGTACTGCCTCCGCTCGCGTGCTTGTCTGCGGTGCTGGTCAATATGAATATGTATGGTACCGAGTTCATTGAGTTTGGTATGCGCCGTACCATTGTTTTTCACAATCGAGGTTTGAATAAAATAATTGTGACAAGGCACAATGTCACATCACATCGTGACTAACCCTATGAAATGTCATACAAAATACCACCTGTTATGACAACAAAAACAATGTCTGCAAAATCAAGTGTATTTGAAAGGGAAACCACAAAAATCATAGTATAGTGAGTTCCCAATACACGCATCACAGTTACCTCATTGAAAACCAACAGAATTTAGAATTGTCACAGACGCGATCCTTATTCGATGCGGTCAACTTTCAAGTTCCTTTCTCAACTCCAGCAAGCAGTTCATGATTGGAAAGCTGGTCTCGCGCTGTTCGTCTTCGAAAGCTGAAATGACCGACAAGTGACATTGGACGAAGCACCACAATAGAGCATATAATAGCAGCTATTCTAATAACGACATAGTCAAATGCAACGGTCAATTGCAAAGCTGCTATTGATTGATGACGTGCTGTCCTTGGACAGATTTACGGTCAGTCTTTGTGGCACTCTCTAAGCCAATTCCTAAATTCCGAACATCCAAAGTTCGCTGGCTTCTTGACGGTCTGACTTTATGCCCATGGGGAAGTCGACATGTCAAATGTACTAGGGGAACTAGAACCTGCCATCTGATAGGAAGGGAAGGAAGCCATTCAAACACATTAATCACGTCCAGATGAATCATTTACAAGGAAAATGTTATTTCCCGAATCAAGTCCAGACCCAGTCCTTCGGCACAGGCCTCAAAGACCTCTCGAACATCATCGAACTTCCACAACTTTGTGCGCTAGAATTATTTGCTAATCAATACTCAAGGATTAGAGATGCTGAGAGCTTACTTACATAAACTGGCACAACGAACGCACTTGAGCGTGAAGATCGGGCTGGTACTAGGATTCGTATCTCATCGAGGATAGATGTATCAAGGATTCGAGATGGCTTGATGGCTGAGGCTTCTTCAACAATCAAGTAGCGAATGCGCTTGAAACATGAGCTTACCTGAAAGATTGGTATGGGGGCAGTCCTGTGCAGAGTGCTCTGGCTTGGAGAAACATGCATATCTATTTTTTTCCAGGAGGGGTTTACACAACTCCAGCGGAAACCACTCGTAGTTTTCCTATTGCAGAAGGAGTATGAGTAACGACCGGCCGAGTTTGGAGAGGCAGTCTTACCGGGTCTAAGAGGTACGACGGGGCATACTCTCCTTTGTATCTCATCTTTTGGCAAGACTGGATATAAAAGCCTATGTGACACTCAGTACCAGATATTAATCGACCATAGAAATATTCACCCATGTAGAGATATCTCATTTCAAACACTCCAGCTTCATGTATTTCTCTCGCGAGGGAAATCTCTCTCAGTGCACTGATCTGTAATTTGTCAGTGACATTGGGCAGGATACGAGAGGAGAACAGACCTTGCCGAAAGAGAATTGCTCCCAAGCCTTGTCATATATGAAGTAAACGCTGGAGACACAATACGGAAGAATGTCAAGAACAGCCATGGCGATCAGCTCCCCGTCTAGTCGGTAAAGTTGATGGTATGATCCATACTTCTTCGGGAGATGAGCTGGTGGTGGCGAGGGGTAGGGGATATCCTCTGACTGAAAACTGGTTAGCCTTGAGAAGGACGGAAGTAGGAAGTTACAAACCAGAAGTGGAGTTGTTACAAGGAATCTCTCAAATCCATAAGGTGTATTCTTGAAATCGTGGTGAATGTCGCGTTGATAGCTGACGAACAGCTCGTATTTTTCCTCAGTAAATGAAGCAGATTCGAGTACAACCTACATCACTCAGAGTCAAACAGAGATCAGGTACCAGAACAAAGTGAACAGGTGGGACTGTACCTCAAATCCATGAGGGGGGTGTTCCTTGGAGTGGCATGAGGCTTCTGCAGCGTGAATGGACTCAACAAGGTCAAATGTCTGTTTTTTTCCTTTTGATTGACGTTTGCTAGACCCAAAAGTTATATTCTTATTGATCGTTCCTTGTCACAGGGCAGCTCACGCTGAATTCACCCCTACGCCCAGTTCGCCATCCCGCCTTTTCAACACATATTGGTTCCACCTAAATCACGTCATTCTAAAAGGGACTCACAATAAAGACGAGAAACCAACCGGTTAACGAGCTTGCGATGACTCTTTGAAGGTTTGAATGCGAGTGCGTCAAGCCTAGAGGTGAAATGAGCATCCTATTTATGCGATGACGGACGATCGTATCAACTTAATGGTATATTGGGGACAACAAGAAATTCGCAAGTCAGGTTTGTAACACCAGTTTCCTAAGACTGGTCGTGAATATTGAACGCCAGGAAAGCGAGTTGAATCTCACACCTGAGCGCCTCCAGCCCCTATCTATCATTTTCTGGTATACCTACGCAACACACCCAGAGGAATCAAGTTCTCCCATCCCTGGCGGAGAACGGTATAAATACCTGGCAGGTCAACCTTGAAGTATGCAAGCCAGAAAGATGATGGCTTGTATAGTCTTGAGTTCGTTCACCCAGTGGAGAGCAGTATCCACAAGTGCTAGAGCTGCGACCATGCGGCAGACCCAATGATTTGATCTGATCCACTCCTTTCTCGATGGGAACAAGGTATTGTTCAAGGGCCATGAATCCTTACTGTCGAGGGATGGTTTGTTTGAGAGTGTACATAATCCGTCTGCGATGGTCTGATTAGAAAGCTGGTCGTGTCATGATACCTTCGAAGTATCTTAATACGCTAATCTGATCAAAACTATACATAGTAAGATGTCATTGCCGTCACAACCCCATTTACTATATTTCCTAAGAAAATCTTCCCTCCTTTTCTCTATCTTACAGATAGCTCGTAATGCGTCCCCACTGCCAACTTCTCAAAGTGTGGAATGGTGGACGCACACTTCACATGAGGTTCTGATATAGCGGGAGAACTGGATATGCAGCAAATGCCCCAGAGAAGAATGTTTTGATAATACAGAAACGTTGCAGGCTTTTACTTCACATTTGGACGGGTGAGGGAGTTGGATGTCCGAATCTACTTCGTAGTGGTCGATCCACGGTTTCCAAGAACCTCGCACGTAGGGCGGACGTTCAGCTAAACACTCTTGATAGACAGGTTGTCATACCGCCATACTGCCGCCTCAAAAAGATGTCGTCAGACTGAGTACTGATGACTCTGAGTCAAAGACCGTTGATCGATCATCACCACTGAAAATCGCAGATGCACCAATTGGCTTATTAGCTGATCGCAATCTTTGCGTTGGCGAACAGTTTCTCCAATACTAAACATTCTCCAATGACTAAGACTTTCCAGTCCATTATAATATCTATATATTCCAAATGAGGAGCGACGAAGAACTTTTGACCATCGCTCCTGGGTCTCACCCTTTTCCTGATTGCCCACATAAACAATCAATTCTCACCTCAAGACATCTTTTGTGATAGTGAGCCAAGGAGTAAGGGATTGGGATCTTTTGGCATTTTCCTTGGCATTTTCCGTGACCAATTTGTTCCAGGGACATCGCACATGGGATCATCGAACATTTCCCAAAGTACCATTGATTTCGGATCACATGCGAACGACAGCGCTCCAGTGAGTTCTGGATAGTGGCTTTCAGTGTTCCTTACAACTCTCCTACCCTTCTAGCAACCAGGCAGATTAAATGATCGCCATAGGCAAGGAGTTCACGCTGCCAAAAAGCTTCGGGACCAACGCAAAGACGCGGCCAATCAAAGAAGATCATGGGACAACCAAAAGCGCATCTCTGAAAAAGTCGCATTTTCAAAGTCACCATCCGATGTGGAACAAGACATCCCAGAACTGAAGACACTAACGATTTAGTCACATATGCGTGGATCATGAGTTTCCTTAGTTCATTCTCATCCTGATGTATTCAGCCAACTCATTGCGGTTACGACTCCAGAGTATCCAATTTGCTGTTTCCACAGTTGAGTACCAAACGTGTCGCACGAGAGAAAACATACATCTTTCAAACACCATCACTTTCAGGTTTGCCAGACACAACACCGACAGTAGCTTCCAGGTTATACTGTACATTCTTCCTATACTTTGTGGCGAGATCAGCAGCAGTCTTGACTCCATTATTCGCTCTCAAAATTTCTTCCAAACAATGATTGAGTTCGAGTATCATTTCGGTGCATTTGGACTAACGGCTACTGAGCATCGACGAGACAGGATGGCATATGACATAAAAAAGTCGTACAGCATTTTTGATGATTCGTTGTAGGAGAACGGCTTGTCGCTCGGCATGTGGATTCTCCATGTGAGGCTAGGGACATGGTAGGACTTGCAGACACGACACTCAAATTACATCATATGTTCCCAGGCTGGTGCCAAATCAATGATTCTATGGCAATACAAATGCATAATACCGTCCCAAGGGAATGCAACGTCCATTAGAGACATTGTGAGACGAGATCCAGGAATCATCACCAAGAAAATTAAGAGTTAGCCCCACCCATCCCATCTCCCAAATCGTCTATACTCCTGCAAGACACAATCTCTACTATATTTTTCCTTCTCCTCGTCTTTGTCTTTGCCTTTCCCAGTCCTTTTGAACGTGGATACTGAACTCTCGCGTCTCGATGCTGCCTTCGGTGGTGATCCATACGCCATCGACCCTAATCCTCTGGGATCCAAAGGACTAGGTGCTACATCATGTCCAAAGGCTTTTCTTCCAGGCCCATCGATAGAAACCCTAGAACTCGCATTGTGACTTACACTTCCGCCGCCACTAAAACCTTCCTTTCTCTTCTCCTTTTCTTTGGACGGCAATGATAAGCGATACCAGCCACCCAGATAGGTTAAAGCAATTAACTGCCATTCCAGTACCCCGGAATCACCTCTCACGCCACCACTTTGAGACCTATATTGATGGCCCTCTGTGACAACGTGTATCCAGCCGACAACACATCGCTCTTCCGCTGGCACGTCGGCGTCCTTGATGACAGGTGCAGAGGAAAGTGAGGATGAAGATACGGCAGGTCGAGTTGATGAGAGGGAGATATGTGATGATTGCACAGGGATACGGTATTGTGCATATGACCACTCCGATTCGAAGTACTTTGGAAGTGGAATAAAAGGCGCAAGTGGCGAGAGAGCTGATTGTCGGTTTCTGGGTCTATAATTTAAGAGCTTAAGTGAAATTAAGTGATGCCAGACTTACGATGTTCCGGAAGGTTCTAACGAGAACACATGGACGGTTCCTTTATCACTCCATACACACACTTCCCTCTCGTCAGGTCTGAATGCAACACCATAAATCTCAGCTTTATCCGTTCCCCGTCTCAACTCCTTTACTTTCGCTCCAGTAGAAGTGTTCCATATCCTGATTAAGGTTCCGTTGGAAGACGTCGTAGCAATGAGTCTTCCTGAAGCTGTCGACGACAGTGTTGTCAGAGCAGTAGAATGTGCAATGATCGGTGTAGTAGACTTGACAGTGGGTGTGCTTAAGGTCGCCGATGAAGGTTTCTGCAGCATACACTTGGTGTTCGATGGTGGAGTCCGTGGCCTAGGTTCAGGACATGGCGGTAAATGAACTAACTGAACGTGTCCTGACTGTCTTCCTGCAGTGGCAAGCAAGGTTGATTTGGGAGCCGTAGCCATTGCCAATAACCCTAGTGCGATGCCTCAGTTATGAGTTGGGTGCTTGACAGTATCATCACTTACCCTTGGGGTTATCACCCGTCTCAAATTCAGCATGTTTCTTTATACCTCCAGCAAGACCGCCTATTTGAAATACCACTACTCTCCATTTGAGAGCAACAGCTAACCATCCCCTACGGCATGCCAATCCCCTTACCTGGGACTTGAACTCCAGCTCAGCAACTTCCTTGCCGAGTGCATCGTCCCACACGACCACTTTGTTCGGTGGGTACAATGGACTCCTTCCCCCGCCCACAAGAAATAGAAGATTGGTCGTGTGCAAGGGTAAGACGTGAGATAACGTGCCATTGGACAACTCTACAGCAGCAATGAAGGTGCTAGTGGAAAGCGTAACCAACTTGAACATACCTCGTTTCCGGACGAGCTCTAGGGGCCAACTGCGATATACGGCGAAGCCCTCATGTGTCGATGCTGTGAATACGGTGGCGTCGGCGTCAAAACGCGCATCGAGGATATGCACGGGCCTCGTAGAAGATATTGAATGACGTGCTAAGTTCATGGGTTATTAGGAGGACATGGTCCGATAACTGAGGAAAGATCGGCAGTACTGTGCGGCGTAATGAGTGACATGTCCAAATTTAGGCACATCTTCAGCTTATATACAAAGATAGCTACCACTCCATACATACATACAACAATCCATCGAAAAGATAAAAAAGCAGTGCATCCCAGAACACGAGGACCAGAAGAAAAGAGCTATGCAGCATAGCAATCAAACAGCTCAAAGATAAAAAAGCTTCTTAAATGAGTCCAAAATTAAAAACGACGCTTGCCTGTGGACACGTTCCCCACCATCATAAAGCCAGGCAGCGTGGTATCAGACCTTCGATCCTCCTGCCAACCTCATACTCCCGGCGCTCGTGATGTTGGCCGGATTCCAAGATTTAGGTGGTCGCAGATCTACATGAGCAAGCCTTTGTCTGACGGCTCTGAATTCCATTTCCTCCATCTGATTCTGCGCCAACAACGCGGCTCGAGCTTCTGCTTGTCTCTGCAACTCAGCCTCAGACTCGTCAGAAAGATAATCCGTAAATCCCCCGTCTGAAGTTACGGTACCATCGCTCAATGATCCAGACCCGATGCTCGGGCCATCGCTGCTCCCACTGTTCGACTGAGAGTCATCCTCCCTTGGCTTAGAATTACGGACTGGTATCGCACTGATAGAAGATGGCTGCTTAGGAGACGACTGAATTTGCTGACTGGACGAGCGACCAGTAGTGGCGAACGCGGCAGAACGAGTCATAGGAGATGAAGTCATAGGCGAGCGACGCCGCCCAGATACATCCTGGACCTTATCTCCATTCCTGGATGAAACACCTGTACCTGATGAGGCAGCACTATTTCTCCGAGTAGTCACCACTTTACGCGGTGAGGATGCCGATATCTCATTCTCCAGGCTCTGAGTGGTGTTGGAAGGCGACGACTTGGTACTTTCACTTCTTTTCTCTTTCATGGGACTCTCCCCGGATTCAGGCATAGGTTGCCGTTGTCGGTGTCCATGGTGACTCTCAAGGGTCGGTAATGACTTAAGAGAGGAAGTGGACACACTCCCAGCTGCACTCTTGACACCTCCCAGAGTCACCGTATTCTGCTTCGGACTTGCTTTGCCACCTTTGGAAGGGATCGCGATCGCAGGAGCCTTTTGCCTCGAAAACGAATTCGCACGGCTACCTGTCGCAGGGCGAGGAGGCATAGCAGTGCTATTAGTGGGAGGAGACGAAGACTTAGCAGGAGGTGGTGTGGCACGGCGTGAAGCTGGGGAAGCGGCAGCAATAGCATCAAGCATATGCCTCACATCCAGTGGTATAGGAACGTTAAAGACAATATTAACTGCTTTCCAATCCACCGCAGAAATCATCTTGAATTCGCACTGCTGGGGCGGTCGACAGCAACCAGGCCAACCGCTGTTATTGGCCACAGGATCTTTCTGCTGGACAAAGGCAGCCCACTTGAAGCGGGTGAGCTTTGATAGAGACAGTGAACATGCAAGCACACCTTGCACCAGCCACACCCATTGAAAGACTCGACTGTAAAGGTCCTGAGTAAAATAGGTAGTTGATATCAAATAAACATGCCTTCTGCGTTCTTGAGATAGAGAACATCAAAGCGGGGGTGCACGGTGCGGTTTCGACATATTTCACGCCTGTGAGGGCACTTTGTGTGAGGAAAGACTTTGCACATGGGACAAAGCTTCACATTGAGGTCGACAGAGCCGCATGGATAGCACATCTGGGCTGGAGCAAGGCGAGAGCCTTGAGGCCAGGTGAATATTGTTATTTATTTAATTTCACACACTCCGCAACTTGCACAGCCTCGGCTTCTCTCCCTCCGCAACCATGGGCAAGTCTCAGAGCAAACTTTCCGCTGAACAGCTTGCAGACCTCCAGCAGAACACATACTGTACGTGTCTTCATGTTGCTCCAGTCACAATCTCATGCAATCACAGTTGACAAAAAAGAATTACAGCATTGGTCTGTTCATTTACTGGATAACCACATCCATTCACCCCTTTTTCAGGTATAAAGGGTTCCGAAAGGATTGTCCGTCTGGTACTTTGGATAGGACCGAATTCTCGCGGATATACAAACAATTTTTCCCATTTGGCGATCCCGCAGAATTTGCAGATTACGTGTTCGACGTGTTCGACGAAAACAAGAACGGGACTATTGATTTCAAGGAGTTCATTTCTGCACTGAGTGTCACCAGCCGCGGTCCGCTTGACGAGAAGCTTAAATGTACGCTTGACCTGTTTTGCCTGTACTTGATACATTGTATGACCTGATCCTGTTGTCGATTGGATCACCTCCAGGGGCATTCCAGCTATACGATATCAATAAAGACGGTATGATCACCTACGACGAGATGCTGCAGATTGTACAGTCAATCTATAAGATGACAGGCGAGATGGTCAAGCTACCCTCTGATGAAGACACCCCAGAGAAAGTACGTTGCCTGACCAGACTCACCTGCCTTCGGCGTCCAATGATGCCGTTGTGATAATGTCCATGCGCACACCATATTTAGCTGCGCGAGGCGATGCAACAGCTGACATGTTTGTTCCCCAGCGCGTGGATAAGATCTTCAGAAATATGGACCGGAACAAAGACGCGAAGCTAACTTTTGAAGAGTTTGTGGAAGGGAGCAAGCAAGATCCTACTATCGTTCGGGTGAGCTAAAAATAACAGATCAGAAAAATGACGTACTGAGGGGATCTAGGCTTTGTCTCTTTACGACGACCTCGTATAACCTGCAGACGCTCGTTCGCTTTGACTTGTATCCCGTTTTGCTTGTATGATATTCACTTTCTGACCACCCCCTTATGCTACACTTCGGTGCTTCGAATATCATAGCCATATAATTGTAAGAAATGGAATGCACACCAAATCCAAACTACACAGACGGCAACTTGCCGTATTTTCTCAATACTCGATCCTCGACGTCCTCCCCGACCCACTTGTAGAGCCCTTCGTCGAACTCGAGGTTCTCCTTCTCCTGTTTGAAGAGCTTGTTGTAATCTTGAGGAACAGCTGGTGGGGCAGCCATATTTGGCATGCCGATCATCTGTTGTAAATCTATCCCAGTATCTGAGAATATAATGAGCGAATGACACCGCACAGACAACGTTGATGTTTACCTTCGTTACCCAAAAGCAATCGATAAACGCCGTTCAAACCAAAGAAGTTAAGGAAATACCAAGACAACGACGAAACCCATCTTGTATCCATGTCAGGTGTCGAAATACCTCGCTGCATCATTGGCTTAAAGCCGAGCGTCAAAGGAAATGGAAGCTTGACTATGGAAACAAAAATAACAGAGCATGAGCCATGAAAAGCTCCACACAATCTCTGCACTTACTAGCAACAAACCCCGAAAAGAAAAAATTCACCCACCCCATAATCACCATCTGTGGAATCATAATAACCGTTTGGGTCTTGAACTGGCTCATCATATTATCCATCTGACTCGGATCCGAGAATAAGCTTGGGAGTTGCGGAGACTCAGGTTCGTCTGATTCGGTACCACCTTTTGCGACTTTCTTCGGTGCTGGTGGACCATCCTTGAGGTAGATCCCATCTATAAAGGCTTGTTTGAGATTTTGTGAAATGGTGAGATAAAAAAGGGGCGCGAGGGGGGAGTGTGCAGCGGTCGAACGGAGAACTTGAGAGCGTGTAAGAGCGCGCCTGGAATTATCTATCAGATCGCGGTGAAACGAAGGTATCGAGAGAGGTTGTAAATATCGTGTGCAGCGAGACGTACTGTTCACGAATCTGCAGACGGGTTTGTGGCTTGGGTTTGTTTTGAAGTAACAGTAGTACATGGTGGCGCAAAATGCCAACCAGAATCTGACATGAGGAAAATTCTTAAGCCCCAGCCGAAATGACCTACACATAGAACGCACCATGACCAGACTGATAGGGAATAAGACCCAGTCCCGGATAGACGGGTCTAGATACAGCGAGGCTCTGATTTCAATATCTCAACACAAACGAACATGCTGCACAGAGAAAAGAGACTGGACATACGCGCTGGACATGTTGGAGGTGTGTGTGGATACAACGGAAGAGTAACTAGCCATCACTTCGGGATCCAAACGTGGCAAACCGCAGCCTCCCACCAGGTCCTCCCACCAGGTCCTTAACCTCATGGATACCTCTCCCACAACCCTCTTTGATACCTATGAGCAAGACTTTGATCAGCTCATTGAGAGTACACGAGATAAACTCGAGGGCAGCGGAAAAGATGAAATTGGCGGTATGTCGTTCCATTCAATGACCTAAAGTCTTTACTGAGAGTCTTTCCAGAACAACGCAAAGCCACTCTTAGGAGGATAGAAATGGACCTGGATGAAGCAGATGAAATGGTACCCTTACCCTTGACTCAGTCAATTCCCTTTCTTCAGCTCATATAATTACTAGGTTTCCCAAATGGAAATCGAAATTCAGGGGATACCTCAGTCAATCCGTAACGCCTATCATACCCGCCTGCGAACAGCCAGAAACTCGCTTACGGCTTATAAGAAGTCCTTAACAGATGCACGGGCAGACTTGGCTCGTGTGGAACTGCTGTCATCATCTAAATCCTCTCTGGGCCTCAGGGAAAGCGGCGAATATTCTAACTCGGATGATCCGTACGCGTCAGATCGCTCGAGACTTCTTTCTGGTACGAGTATACTTGAAGATGGGACAAAAAGACTACAAGAGTCCCAGAGGATCGCTTTGGAAACCGAGGAACAGGGTGCTGATATACTAAGGAGTTTAAGAGGGCAACGGGAACAAATCGAGAACTCAAGGAATACGGTATGAGTCTACCACAGCTTCCTCAGATAATTAGACTCATGATATCAGTTATGGCAAGCTGATAGTGCTATTGATAGAGCCTCCGGAACACTTAAGAGGATGGTTCGGAGGTTCGTGCTTTTCTCAAAGGCTTATATGAGCTCATTTGCCTCCTGACACTGTGTATAGGATGTGGCAACAGCGTTTAGTGACGTACGCGATTATCGGGGTTCTGATTCTCCTCATCGTCGTTATCATCTGGGAGAAGCTGAGTGGGTGATATAGGGGTTGTCTACCTAGCCTCTATAAGCCTGTATTGGTCGAGGAGTATTATTCTTTTGGATCGAACACAGCATTCTCGGGACACTTTATTTATCTTCTTCTCTTGTAGTTGAGTTCAGGCATGGCCTATCGCACTTTGCTAGACCGTGAACAGGCCTCAGGATTGAGTTCTACAGCAGTAGACCAGGAATTTCGAGTTGGCCGATATGCTAGATACGCAACTCGGATGTCTGGGAAGCCTCAAGTTGTAGCCTCGGACTTCTCGCCGAGAGCCCAAGATCCCCGACGATAGCTATGGTGATTACTGCACGTCTTTCAGAGGGTCGTCCACACAATCCAATCCCAAGACTAGATCTATTTCTTAGTTTACACTTAGAATCACAAACAAGACCAGGAATCCCCAGTTCTTCTAAAGGAAGAGTCTAATGCAGATATCAAACAAGAGGTAAAGAATAAATGAGATGACAAGGAGGGGCTGGGAAAAAAGAACATACATGAAGTACGGGGTAGGCATTCAAGTGAGGCAGAAAGATCGACGGTTAGGTAAAAGTTCGTGGAAGGCGGACAAAATCTACCGGTGGAACCACGATGCAGCATAACCCGGCCATTGGAAATGTCCACAACAGATTGAAGGGCAAATGATTGAATATGAAGCGTGGGGCAGACATGAGTACATCAGAACACAACAGAATGCGGGAAGAATATTGGGTCCACAGATACATCGAGAGAGCGAATTGGAAGTTAATACCCCCCTTGATAGTGTTCTCTTGAATATCCATAACGTGGGTCACCCGATACTTGCGATTCATCACGACCCATACCCGGTGACACTGGTGAATGTCGTTGAGCCTGGGATGTGTGCACGTCCCGTGATCGTGATGTCACCCCATAGCCATGCTGCTGAGCGATCGGTGCTGCAGTCGTTGTCAGGTGTGCTTGGCTCTCGTTGTCATCATCATAAGTTACGCCATGATGATCATAAAGGGTAGTCTGAGATGGATTGTACTCAGCCCCATGATTGGAGTACGGATTATATTGTGGCATGGGTGGCGGGTAGTCATTCGCGCCAAAGTAGTCTGCCGTATATGTGCTGGGAGCCGGAGTACTTCGAGCCTTGGAGCCGTTGAACTCTTCGTCATCTTCAAGGTTCAGACTCGGTAATGTGGGCTGCGGTAGTGGTTTACCAACCATCTCTCCCTTCTTGTTCTTGAGATGAGAGTAATCACCCATGGCTTCCTTCTGGGCAATTTGAGCGGCCTCGGCGAGACGTTCCTTCTTCTTGCGCTTGATGATGGCGCCGATGCGCTACGAGCGATGTGTCAGGGATGCCAAAAACAAATGCGCCTGAACTACATACCTTATCGACCTTATGACAGCAGTACTCCTGTATCACATCATCAGACACTGGTGTTAACGAAAAAGAAGACGACTTCGGCTCACCTTGAGGTTGCCTCGAATGTGGAGGAGGAGAGGTACGTAGGCAATAGCAGCGACGGTCAAGAGAAGTAGAGACCCAGCAAAAACCACGACAGTGAAAAAAGAGGTGACCGTAAGAGCGGAGGTTGAAAGGGAGTTACCCTTGAAGTACTTAGAGACGTCATACCAACTTGAAGGGTCTTCAGCGTTTTTGACGAGCCAGACAGCGTAGAGAGTGAGACCATTGATAGTTTGACGGGGTCCATCGGCCAAGAGTAACCGTTTCCAGCTCTTGAATCTAAAGAACACGAAGAAAGCAAAATCGTCGCTGAGTCTGGTAGAATTGCTGATGTGATCGAAGAAACAAAAGTGATCATACGACCCTAGCGCATGATTAGTGAAAGCAAAAACGAATAGTGGAAGACAACAAACGAAGCGAATAATAGTTATTGGCCAACACATTTGTGAATGCGAACGAGATGTCGCGACTAGCAATGATCTTCTTCGCCTTCCGGGACTCGTAAGCCAGCTGTGAGGTCCAATTAGGAGAGCATATCACGATCATACCCAACGAAGCAACCGCACCAGCAGGAACGAAAAGATGATACAACCGAAGAAAATCCACTTGCCAATGTTGAACGGGATGAATACACAGCCGTCGATGTCCGCACATCTTCTGAAAATCTCATTTGACCAGTTTTTTGTCGTTAACATGGTTATGGCAGAGAAGATATCTGAAACATAGACGAGGAAGGATGTGAGGACAAGGACGTATAGCCATATGTACCTAAAGACGCTCATTCAACAGGAGACACACACTGCATTGTGGTTGAGACCTACTTCAACCGCATCATAAAACCATTGTCTGTGAATTCCCGGGTATCGACAAAGTCAAACTATAATAGGGGTTTCTGAGCTCGATGAAGGTCAGTCAAATAGACATGAAATGCATACCTTGTGGTCTGGAACATTTTCACGCTTCCACTTGGGACCTGAACACATTGTAAATAATGGTCTTGTTGGCTAGCGGTTGCCAAGGGTTTCTGGGTTGGGATGAGCTGGAACTGGAGACGAATACGAGCCAGTCGCGTTCGTCAAAAATGAATGGCAGCTAGGAAGACTAGCGAGTAGGGAGCGGGCGAACGACGGTCGGAGAGAATGCAGTGCGAGAAGCAAGACACAATTGTGTCCTGTACTTTCTGTTTTGGTCTGTGCTCTCTCGGAATTCACCGAACAGTCTTTCAACACAATGACTACCGTCCAGAAGATCAAGGTTAGTTATAATCTGTTGTCCTTGTAGTCCTGTTCATGTTAGCTAGGAAATTGAAGATGAGATGGTGGGCAATCTTGGTGATGCTGCAGGAATGAAACTTACGATTGCTTCTTCTTGTCCAGGCCAAAAGTGAGTTGATATTTCCCAGTCTATACTTCTCTGTTGACATTGGCCCAGCTCAAAAGAACAAGGCTACGAGCTACCATCTGGGTCAGCTTAAGGCCAAACTCGCGAAACTTCGGAGAGAGCTCATCCAAGGCACTGGAGGAAGCGGCGGCGGTGGCGGCGGCGGTATTGGTTTCGATGTAGCGAGGTACGTTCCCGTTTATTGAATTTTACGATGTTCGTTCATCACCACCATAGAACAGGCATAGCGTCTGTCGGATTTGTAGGGTTTCCGTCAGTTGGGAAGGTATGTACTATTCTGATAATATCAAATAAATCCGACGTCTGACGGTGCTATTCCTCAATTCAGTCTACATTAATGTCAAAATTGACTGGCACACACTCCGAAGTCTCGGAGATTGACTTCACAACCCTCACCACCGTACCGGGAACACTCAAGGTACATGGTGCACCGATACAGATTCTTGATCTTCGTATGTGCATTTCGCCCGCTTAATCGCTGACTATTTACCCTCTCATTCCAGCTGGTATCATTGAAGGTGCCAATGACGGTCGTGGTCGAGGCAAACAAGGCAACTATACTTTGTCAATATAATTTTCGCTTCTCACTTATTCTCATTTTAGTGATTGCTGGTGCGGATTTACCTTCAGATCCTTCGAGTACTGATTGTGATCAATAAAATCTCAGTCGCACGAACATGCAATCTCATATTTATCGTTCTCGACGTCTTGAAACCTCTCGGAGACAAGAAAATCATTGAAGGAGAACTAGAGGGCTTTGGCATCCGTCTAAACAAGCGACCACCCAATATTACCGTACGAAAGAAAGACAAAGGCGGTATTGCCATTACCAACACAGTTCCCCTTACAAATATCGATCAAGAAGAAATCAAAGCCATTTTAAGTGAATATAAAATAAGTAATTGTGATGTGGCTATTAGAGAGGCGAACGCAACGGCGGATGATCTGGTGGATGTTATTGAAGGAAACCGGTAGGTCTTTTCTACACATGTCAAATATGAAAAATTTTCTTTCTGACTCTATCCCACAGAGTGTATATTCCCGTTCTGTACGTGTTGAATAAGGTAGAACGTTTCTCTCACCTGCCTTGATTTTTATTCGACGTTTTCCTTTTCCCTATCCAAGATTGACGCAATATCGATAGAAGAACTCGACCTTCTCTACAAAATACCGATGTCCGTACCTATTTCCTCGAAGGAATGGCTCAACGTCGATGAACTCGTCGAAAAAATGTGGGAGACATTAGATCTTGTGCGCGTCTATACCAAACCGCGTGGTTTACCACCAGACTATTCAACACCAGTTGTATTGCGGCGCGGGAAATGCACTATCGAGGACTTCTGTAATGCCATCCACAAAGAGATTGCCAAACAGATGAAGTAGTAAGTATTTCTTTCAACGAGTACCTGTTCCGTGACTTGACCGATTCACAGTGCCATCGTATGGGGTGCGAGTGCTAAGCATGCAAGAGGTCAAAAGGTTGGTCTAGAACATACCCTAGAAGACGAGGATGGTGCGCGGAAGCTCATCAAACCTTTCATTTCGCTCCTCTGACAATCAGTTTTCCAGTCGTCCACATATCAAAAAAATAGAAGATGATCTGAGGATATCACTCTCACTTGTACACATGTATTTCCTGTGTGCATTTTCGAGGTGCTGCACGCAATCATTGTTGCCTTGCTGCTTTGAATCCGAAAAGTAAGAATAAGCTGACGTCATGAGCGCATGCCGCCCAGCTAAATACGCTGGAAAAAGTGGATCTTTTACTCCGATAACAAAGAAGAAGTTATAAGTTACGCCAATGAGCTAGTTTATATGTTTATATGTTTACCGAATTGTACTTAGCTGGCCTTGATACGTCTTCTCTTCGTTCAGGTATGTGAATAGCAATCTCAAATATCCCCAAACGATACCAACTGCACAGTACACACTCGTCACCATCAGAGGCAGGAACTCCATAGTGGATCTCACTTCCTTCGCATCAACCTCCGCCCCCAATCTTCGACTCATACACACAGGGAAAAATGTCACGAACACGAGTAAGAAGGGAAATCCCGCGAGATATATCTTCTCGGCTATATCTATGATGACGAAAATGGGCGATCTAGGGTACCTGTGGCAGATTTCGTTTCCCATTCGCAAAGTCGGAGATAGCGCCGGGTGGGTGAGAATAGGTGCGATTCATAGCACAACGAAGGCAATGGAACCATTTAAAATTGACATGCAAATCGGACATTGAGATTTTCCGGCCCGACAAAAATGTCAATAGTACTCACTCATAAACCTGACGATGGAGTGGCACATAGACGAGAATGAGCCACAACACAGAATACAGCACTTTAATGATGGATTCTGATGCAATGTCAGTCGGTATTGCCGCTCAATCCGATGGTGTTTACCTCCTGGGGTGAATATAAGTGGAAAGAGTCCGAAAATGCCGGCCACATTACACAGGATGAAGGTTCGAAAGTATGCGTGTCTCTCAGCCGCCAGAAAACTGAGTGTGTCGTTAAATCGAGACTTTGAAGTAGAAAAATGCATTCTCACGTACCTCAATGGAACCAGGAAGAGTAAAACCGCCTTCTCGTGGACATGCCAACCGAACAAGAACGAACTATAGCCACATAATGTCAGTGCGGTCAAGAAAGACTTGTACGACGGGTTTCTCCAAAGTTTTATCAGAACAACCTAAGAGCAGGAACCAGAATAACATCATTTTTAGTATAGACCACCATAGAATCCTTCTAGGATTCTTCGGCCTGCTCTTACCGACTGAAACGCCAGAGTAACAATGAATGTATGTATAGGCTTAACGTTTGGTATGACTGCAAAAATGGTATCACCAACAAGACCTCTGGATGTGGAGACGACGCCGGAGTCGTTGACAGGTATGTCAAGACCAGTCCTCTTGGCAGCTGCACCAAGAGAGGTCATTGGTCAGGATACACATGGTTCGAACTTCACACCCTTACAGTAGAGGAGAAGTCTATCAAGCGCGGTGACCAAAGCCCAAAAATTGGGTGCCCAATAAGCGTGGTTGAGCCCACGGGTAAAGGGAAAGAGCCTTGATAACACTTGGGGAATTTGTCCCATGAGAATAAATGGGCCGAAGGACACGAGAAAGACTCCAATAACGGCATTTGCAAGGGAGATAAAATTCTTGATCTCCAGCTGCCCCGTCCGTGTCATGCAGAATGACCGCAGCAAATAGATGAAATAAGCCGGCTAAGCGACTGTCAAGAAAGCTCATATTTGAGGCATATCAAGGCTTACCGCAAGGTACATATATATATGCTTGAAGTTGAGCAAGACGGCGAAAAGAACGCCACTGGCAAGTTTATTACCCTGAAAGTGTGTCAGATTGAAGCTGAACCGACCAATCAGACTCACATGCCGTGCCATGTATATTGACCACAGTAGAATACCGAACAACATACCATTATATTGGAAGTGTATATGATCCACAATAAGAAAGCCTGGATGCAGGAAAATTGAGGCCGATATTATACGTTGGGCCGGTGGGTCAATCGCACTTCGCGTAAACCTAGTTGCTATCGTTCAAAGTAATCTTGACGATGCATTACAGAGCCTTACTTGATAAGCGCCGCCCCAAGGACTAGTTCTGCCAAGATAACTGTTGTTCTCTGGTAAGCGATAACTGACCAGCTGCCATAGTTGATATTATTGAGGTCGACGATCCTGCTGTCAAGCAAATATGCCGGCACCGACAGAATTTTTTCAAAGTAGGCAAAGAAAGGAGGATAGTCCAATGCTAATGAACATGTCAACCTTGGGATCATATGAGGATAGGGAACGGAACCGCACTCCATTTAGATGTTGTCTGTCATGAAAATTGCCAAGACCGCTCCAGCACCAGACATGTACATGTATTGCAGAAACTTACATCGTAATACCATTTTGATATGGAAAGACTATGTGTAATTGCCAGCCAATTCCTATGGACTTCAAAGTCTGTTGAACGACTAAAATATATACGTTAAGAAAGCGGAATGCCAGGGCCCTTCCGCAGACTCACTACGCAGGATATAGAAGAAGCTTGAGTGTAGTTGAGACTAGTAAAACATCCCACTCTGTCCTTTCTATGTCCCAACTCAACCAAAATTGCGATGGTTTAAGTGAAGATTCCTCCTCCGGTATTGCTAAGTCTTGATTTGACCCCGTCTCCGTCGTACGTCTGCGAAGGTGCGAGTCTATAGTAGTATCTTGGGACATCCCACAAGTCCAGATCCAGGAACTTGACTACCCAAGTATGGTGGCAACTGTAATGTTCTTGAATCTGGAATGCCTTTAGAGTAATGTCGAAATCACGTGATAACGCGCCGGCGTTACGACAACTTAACTGCTTGGACTTAAGGCTAGGATATCTACGCAATGAGTGAGAAAGTAGTCGCTACTCAAATTCAAACAAACGCCGCCTCGAAGTACGCCATCACCCCACTTTCAAATAGTTGTTGAGCATTGATGAACCCAAGGGGGACTTTAGCCAAGCTTCTATTTTTCAGCATTTCGCTCGGAGCGGTGCCCCTTATTTCATACTATGTCTCCCTAGAATACGTTTCCAAGGGTATAGTTTCCTGCGTGTTTCTGCACTTCGCTCTTTGCGCTTACCAAACCAAATAGGCAATAACACAGCAGCAGCGATCATAGCGGTAGTGACAGCAAACATCGTTCTCATCGCATACATCATTACTTCGTTACTCGAGGATAGAGAGGATAGAGAGGAAAACTCCAAGAAGGATGAACCGGAACCCAAGAAAACCCGATAACCGACCACGTGCTATCTTCATACTGCGTTCTGCGTTATCTCATGTGTATATTACATAACTTCCTTTGTTCTATGTTACCCTAATCTACACAGTTTGAAGCTCGCTACACCTATTACAGAGTTACAAGTGAATGACAGCATAATTCACGAAGTTCCGCTGGTGACTCAAGACCATCCGTTCACTCAGCGGCCATAACCATAACTAACAATAAACCTAGCACACTCCCTCGGGACGATATTGCGCCTGTCGTCTGGTTATGCTCTTGTTATTCTGAGAAGGCTTGTGCGGCTCCGAGAACGTAGCTCGATGCGTGAGGGGTAAAACGGGGGGAGGGACTGTTCAGAACATAGTTCGTTAATAGATCTGACAGACTGGAGATGGGTAACATTGGCAACTCACACGACCTAATTATTGGAGTCGTAGGAGATGCAGGGGGAGTTGGTAGTGGCGTCGACGGAGGATTGAATAATGGTGGCGGAATTGTGCGTGGAGAAGAGTAACGCGGAAGGTTGGAAAAAGACTTGGAATGATTGATGGTTGTTGGCTGAAGCCGCGGTGTAGTGGGAGTGGTAAGCGGCGTGTAATCAACATCAGTCAATGATGGTGATGAAGGTAAAAGAGTGGCGGGAATGGTGGGACCAGGACGTAGCATAAGGTTCTTGTTAATTTTTCTTCTTATAAAAAGAGGTGATTGCGGTGGAACTGGGAATAACGAGAGAGGGAAGTTTGATACGTCATCCGCTTGTCCGTTAGACGATATGAAAGGAAGAGAAGGGACAGGCGGCACTTCCTGTTCAATCTGAGACGGCAAATAAGGTGTTGAAGACGTGCACGGAATACTCTGATATATACGCTGCGGTGCAGAGCTATCCGGGACAGCTTGTGCCGCTCGTAAAGTTGGAGAAGCGGGAAGAAGCGGGTCAGATTTGGAGGGAAAGTAAGGATTCGCTACCGCGCGCCTTTTGCGCACGACGCTCTGGTGAGGACAAACATAGTTATCGTCAGGCGAAGCAGCTACACAAAGGCCACAGGCTGTCTCTTCCAATGGCTGGCGTGCGTATTCTTCATGACCACTCAACGGTAGTGAAGAATCATTTGACGAACCACCAGTCTTCACAGCTAGCTCTACGGGTTTGATAGCACAAGAGTTCGGGGATGAAGTTAAAGTGATGGCACGGCTTCCCACGAAGCGTGGCGATATTCCTGTGTTAAGAGGACGTTTCGTCGTGGTGCAATGTAAATTGAGTGGAGGGGGCCGAGGGGGTCGAACAGGTTCGTTCTTACCCGCAGATCTGGGCGGTGTGCCAGATACTGGCGAAGAGATATTTAGCTTGGGAAGTACGGCGCTTTTTGAAGGTCTATGTGAAGACTTCCGGACTACCAAGTTACGGGGAGAGTGACCGATATCAGGATGGTCTAAAGCCGGAGATGTGGATATCATGAAATCATGGTCGACGATAGAACAAGTGCTGCTAGCATCATTGAACTGGCTGCTTGCCTTTCGTGCGAAGGCAGAGGCAACTTGGAACGAGATAGGATCTTCTGACTGAGAACGCGTTTTGTGATCGGATAGTTGCCTTGGAGCAGGTACCTCGAAGGTCTTCATAGTATGAGTGTATGATGCACTCTTGGGCACCGAAACTACTTGTTTGGTCGCAGACACATCCTGTTTTCCCTTTGCCGTATTTTGATCTTTGTTCTTTCTCACCCATGTGCTGCAAAAGAATGTCACCAACTTCATGAGGGACAACAGGAAGGGCAACCAGCAAGATAGATCGAAATGGAAGATAGCGGAGTGCTTGGAGATAGTTCCAAGGAGCCTGGGTTTAAGAAGAAAAACGCCTTGTTGACGAGCTAAATTAACATGGTAAGGGATAGAGCCACTCACCATTGTTGAGATGGCAAATACAGCGGTTCGTTCCCAGACATCAGTCGATCTCTCCCAGAATGTGCAGCAATCTGAGATCCATCGGAGGCGATGGATGGAAAGTTGTCAGATCACTAAGCGCCGAGGACACGTCTCTTAGCTGATTTTGGGAACCCGTTGGAGTTTGAACGCTTTTACGCGCATCTGGACTCGAAAGAGTCTACAGTCCCGCGCTTGAAACTGTGTTGCTGTGGAGTCTTCAATTTCGCCGGGGACGTGGGAAGGCCTCCAGAACGGAAGGCTAGTCTAGCACTAATGTTGTCAGCGAACTATAAGATAGTGTCGATCCGAACCAGAGACGGCACTGGCACAAGCAAAAGTCAAGCAAAAGTCTCAAGCCTTCGTTTTGTTCTGATTTGACGTGTCAAAAGTTCCGCCAGAAAGAGTATTACTTACCCACGGAAGTCTACCCCTTCTCATCGTCTCCGCTCCATTTGATTTTCTCACTTGAGTCGCCACGTCCCAGCCAGTCCTGTATCGACATATCAAATTCCATTTCGCCCGAATTCTGAAATTATTCGATGCTATGCCCGTTTTCGTAAGTGCAAGTGCACCAACCTGCCTGTTCTATGGAACAGCTCTCAACCTTTATCGAGTCCACAACGTACTTTCCTTCTCCTCCGTCAGTAGAAATTTGGCATCAACAATATATGGATGTTCTCAACAAATGATTGATCTTTGTCTTTCAGACACAGCTATTTCTCCCAGAGGCCAAACATAATGGGAGTATGCTCTCGGCTCCCGTAATGCAGAAAACACTGGCGTATTGCGGATTGCTTTCGCACAACGCTCAATGACAACTGTCTTCTCAGGATTTCGTTCCTGAAATTCCCCCACGACCTATCACTGATTTTATTTTCACAAGTTCTTCCAACATGACCAGGCTAGTAGGAAACAAAGTGCTTATCCTTGTGCAGGACTCAAGAAGTTTCTCGTTCATCATGTTTGGTTCGTAGGCTCGCTAGAAGGACAGACCACAGACCACTTTTGTTGATTCACAGTTATTGTCTAGTCGACCTTTCCAGGATGATTTACCCACACTTCAGCCTTGGTCCCGTATTCCGGAAAGACATCAAAAAAAAGTCAGGGTCCAAGGAATTGCCCAAACATTCTTGTCCTCACATCAGCTTCAGACAGAATAATTGCCAGCTCCAGTCTCTGTGATGTCTTCACAAGCACTTAATCACTTAAGTATTTT